>Ga0209725_1000064_pt1 | contig 59245 bp, 53 predicted proteins | sample I18A1metaG_FD_184145 | JGI IMG/M metagenome (GOLD analysis project Ga0209725, IMG submission 184145) | Lake sediment bacterial and archeal communities from Gulf of Boni, Indonesia to study Microbial Dark Matter (Phase II) - ​I18A1 metaG... | ecosystem: Environmental > Aquatic > Freshwater > Lake...
CGTGGGTGCTATCTTGGAAGAAGACAGACCGCAGAATGACACCAGCGGGTATCCCTGGTGGAAGACCAACTAGAGGCCAAGCGTCAGCTCCGCCGTTGGTTGTGTGAACAATTACTGGCGGACCGACACCGTCTCCCCCAACAGCCCATCCGCTCTGTCCTCCACTAGTGGGGTCGAAGAAAACCGAGAAGAGACCCGGTGTCCCAAGTGTGCTCGGCGCCGTGGAGAAGCTCCCTCCAGTCGTGGTGGAATGCATTATGACCCCAATTAGGAAAGGTGGCCCTGGAGTTGTTCCAACAGCCCAGCTATTTGAGTCACTAACCATATAGACGGACCGCAATGCACAACCACAGGCAGGAACCGTTCTTCCTGTCCAAGTGTTCCCATCGAAATAGAGCGTGGAAGCCGTCGCAAATCCTGGAGATACTCCTCCGACTGCCCATGCGCTAGAAGAACCTGTCATGTAAACGCCAAAGAGGGCCGCCGGTGATGCTAGCGGCAACACAGCTGGGGCCCTTGTCCAACTGAAGGTACCTCCATTCCATCTGATTATCGTCGGATTACCCGCAGCATCGGGATCTCCCACAGCGAAACCGTCCGAGTCACTTACCATGAAAACAGAATTCAGATTGGGGCGTTGAGGCGATGTAGTCGTGCTGAAGATTGCTCCAGACACCGAGCCGCAATTGGATAGGCAGAATGCCGCAACACCGGAGGCTCCCACCGCCCAAATATTCCCGCCCGAAGGCGCGAAGACGACGGCATTCAGGCCTATGGGCGCGGCGACCGCGATCTGGTTGACTGGAATTCGGGTCCACGTTGGTGCTGAATCAAGCGATGTCCCGTGGACAACCGTCGGCCCACCAGCGTCGGAATCGCCTACGGCCCAAGCTTCGGAAGCACTGACCATCACTATCGATCTGAGATTCGCTGTACAGGTCGCCGGGCTTACCGCTCCCACCCAGGTATTACCGTCAGTAGTGCGTATGATCGTACATGAGTCACCAACTGCCCAGCCGTTTGTTGGAGAGGACATCGCAACACCGTTGAGGTTGTTTGCCGTCGGACTTGCTCTCGGTGTCCAAACGCCAGCCACAAAGCGGAATATCGTGCCACCGTTTCCGACCGCGATCCCGTCATCCGCAGCGCAAGGCGAACCGGTACAATGGGTCATGTATAACGAGTTTACTGGATTCGCAACTACTGGTCCACAACCTGCAACCGTACATCTCGACCATGCTCCGCCTGCTCCTGGCACCCCGTTCCAAACCCAGAAAACTCCGTCCGCTCCACTTTCAGTGCCAACAGCATACGCGTGTATGAAGTTACCCGGTGGACCGCTCTGTACCAAGAATACGCCTCGAACTTCGGTAGTTGCTGGCGTTGGTGAAGGTATGGGATATTCGACCCAGTTGACTCCGTTAAAGAAGAAACTCACTCCTTTTCCTGGCGCGCACGCTCCTCCCGGGCCAACGCCTCCAACAATCCAGCCAGCACTACTCGTGATGGAGGTCAGTGGGTTCAGAGGTCCGCCAAAATTGACGGAATCCAGCTGGCAGTTGTTCGGTGGAATGGCTGCTTGGTTCCAAGAGAACCCGTCCCATTGAAATGCGAACCCGTTGTCGCCAACCATCCATCCGACGCCGCTTCCCTTTCCACTCGTTCCACCGTTGATCATGTAGACGCCGTGCATGTTTGAGGCTGGGTTGGGGGTGTATTCCGTTGGACTGATCAACCTCCATAGTCCGATTGGCGGAGCTCTCGCTGGGACCAAAAGCGACAGCAAGACCATGGTAGAGAGGAGCAGCGATAGCGTAATGCGGATCTTTGGTTGCTTCAAAGGAGACAAACTAATTCACCCGCTCACGTCCGAGCATATAAGCGTTGTCTCGTGCCACACATCTACAATTCAATTTGAGGCCTGAAAGGATTCCAGTTCTAGCAGAGGACTCTAACACATTCCAGTCTCTCACTTGCGCTCAAACTCCTTGAGATACTTCCTCACGGCTTCACGTATTACATACGAGCGAGAAGGCACCTTATCCTCGTCGACTAGCTCATCGATCCTGTCAAGTAGCTGCACCGGTAGGGTGGCCGTGATATTGGCCATCCGCCTCGATTTACGTCCTGGCATTATACTCACGCCCTCCGTTACCAGAGAGGTTTCGGCCAAACCTGATTCCTCGCAAGAAGTGAGCCGGGAGCAATAGGGTAGCTCCTAGCCTCCTGCATCCCTTAGCCTCCTACGCCTCAGCACTGTCAAGGTTACTAGACCAATCGTGATTCCGGCGATTATTGACTCAACTGGAAATCCTGGAATACCACCAGGTGTTGTTGTCGCTGTCTGCGTCACTGTGGTCGTCGTGCTTGTGTAAAGAATTGAAGTCGAAGTAGTCGTTGTCGAAGTTGCGACGTGGGTTGTCGATGTGGATACAGTCGAGACTACTGTCGTTGTGGATGTTGCTGTCAAGATACCGCCAAACGGTGCGAAGCGCAGTATTGTCGATGGCGGGCTAGCGGCCACCGGTACTGGGGGCGCCGAGAAGATGGGTGAAGATCCGACGATCCAGCCTTCGCTTCTAGAAATCATATACACCGAGTTGAGGTTTGGTGGAATCATCGGAAGGCCCAGCAGTGAAGGCGCCAATGTGATGTGCGTCCAAGCGATCCCATCCCAGTGGAAAATTGTTACCACCAACTGTAGCGGATCGCCAATGTTGCCAACCGCCCAACAGTCGTTTGAAGCTGGACAGTAAATCGACCTTAGGGTCGGAGGTGAAGCCAACGGACCCCCTGGCACCGTTGGAGTAGACACAAGCGTCCAGTGCGTCCCATCCCAGTATATGATGACAGGCCCAGCCGGAGGACCAGGCGGCAGAATGCCTCCGACAGCCCAACCGCTAGTCCGACTTAACATGAAGACCGAGTTCAGATTAGCTCCTACCGGAAGGGCCGTCACGGTCACGACGCTCCAAGTTCCCACACCACCAGTGACAGTATAGTGAAGGACTGTGCCTCCAGGCACCGCGCCACTATCCCCGACAGCCCAACCCTCATTTGGCCCTAACATGAATACCGAGTTCAGTGGCGGTAGAGGAACTGGAGTCACTGGCGCTGGGAATATGGCCCAGGAGCCGACTCCTCCAGTGACCGTGTAGTGCAATATGATTCCGGACCCACCTGGTGCTCGCGGCATGGTCACACATTGGTCCGGAGTGCCGCTACAGCCAACGGCCCAACCTTCAGTCGGGGACACCATGAACACAGATGAGAGAATATACGACCCCGGCGGCGGGGTTACAGTGTTCCAAGAGCCGCCTGTAAAGTGTAAGATGACTGGACATATCGGTCCGACGCACGTGGCGGTTGGATCAGTCCCCCCTCCCACCGCCCAGACATCTCCGCTCGAAAGCATGAACACAGCGTAGAGATCGTTGGTTGCTCCGATAGCCACACCTTTCGTCCACATGAAGCCATTCCAGTGAATTATTGTGGGCTCAGTCGTCAAAGGCGGAGGCGGAGGAGGGCCAATAAGGGAACTTGTGGCACGGCCCACAGCCCAGCCATCATTAGGATTGAAAGGCCCAGTCAGAGGTGGCCCAAACGATATCGAAGTAAGTTCAGTAAGAGTTGGACTTGTAACGGTCCCCCAGTTGACACCATCGTAATGTAGAATCTCCCCCGCCGTGCCGACTGCCCACGCGTCGCTGGCCGTGTTCATGAAGACCGAACTGAATTCAAACGCGGTAGCGGGGATTGTTGGAACCTGGTTCACAGGAAGGGCTGTCCAAGTTCCACCTGAATAGTGAACGAACGTCCCGGCGGTTCCGACCGCCCAACCCTCAGAAGCTGAGATCATGAAAACCTCCTGAAGATCATTGATTGTGGTTCCAGGACTGACAGGACCTGTCCAGACTCCTCCAGTATAGTGAAGTATTGTACCTCCAACTCCGACAGCCCAACCGTCAGTCGGACTGAGCATGAACACCGAAATGAGCGTCGTTGCAACCGGGGAGGGAACCGCAGTCCAAGAACCGCCGAAGTAGTGGTAAATCGCTCCCCCAGCTCCCACGGCCCAGCCCTCTGTCGCACTCACCATAAAAACCGAGTTAAGAGGAGTTGCCACCGATCCCTGCAGACTCCAACCTCCTCCCAATCCGGGAACACCAGTCCAATGCCAGAAACGTCCGGCCGCACCAGCAACGTTCGATCCAACTGCCCAAGCATCCGTGGCACTCACCATGAAGACAGATTCGAGAGGACCAGCATCAGGGCCGGTCAGACCGGATAGCTGTTCTCTCCAAGTGACTCCGTCCCAGTGAAGCGCGATCGCACAAGTCAGCGCACCACCACCACCACAAGGGCCAGCTCCCGCTGCGTCGAAAGCTATACCAACAGCCCAACCATCGTTGCGGCTTATCGGCCGACCGGGAGGACCAAAATTCACAGAGGTGAGAACGTAGCCAGCAGCAATGTTGGGGTCAGTCGGATTCTTTGGCACTGGAACAAGATTCCAAGTTGCGCCGTCATAGTGTAATACTGCAGGCGATGCATGAAGGCCATCCATTACTCCAACTAAAGGGGTTCGATAGTCTCCAACAGCCCAGCCTTCACTCGCAGATAACATGTAGACCGATCTCAGAGGTGGATTGTTTGGAGGATTCAGGTAAGCTGTTGGGTTGATGTCCCTCCAGACACCCAACACACCACTCTGACTCTGTGCCGAAACGGAGAGAGCAAGAAGTGATATCGCTATGAACACGATCGAGAATTTGGCCTTACGCATCGAGACCCACCACTAGAATTCCTGATGAACGGAGAGCGAGAACGAGGGATAACTAATAACATTAAGTAATCATTACATGTTAAACCGAATGCGGTTAATTTCGTTCATCTTACCGCAAAAATGCCTCGTTTACGTCTCGTCTCTCTTGCAGACCACTGCCTTTGTATGAGTTGCGAGAGTAATTACCCGTCCATCCCACTAGCAGTTTGCGCTACCCAAGTCTACGACCAGTGCCCATACAATGCAGACTTATCACTTTCCTGACTAGAAAGAAACGCACATGTCATGGAGGCTCGCTCCTGGGCCGCTAGGAGAGTCTCGCCTGACGATTCTTGTCGTGGTCTGCTAGGCAGGCTTCGCACACTGTGCTTCCGCAGTTCTTGCAGCTCTTCAATGAGCCCTGAGGTGGCTGGCCGCAGAAGCCACAGCATATGCTGCCAAGCAACTCGACTAATGCTCCATGCTTGGAGTCTTCACGATTCCTATAAGCCACGCTTCAAAGTTGCAAGACCAAGGAGCTCGGTCCAATGAGGATCCGTCTCAGATTGTACGGCGTCTTCAGAACAGCCGCGGGGGACAGCCAGCTTGAACTTGAAGTTCTTGAGGAAAGACCGAGCGTGAGAACTGTCATAACTCAGCTTGTGTCGCAGGAGCAATTCAAGACCTTGAAGAATCTCCTTCTGGAAGACGGGACAGCGGATCCCCGACCTAATGCACTGATCATGGTTTCAGGTCGCGAGATAGGCACATTGAATGGGCTGGAAACCCAACTTGGAGAGGATGAGGAACTGGCCCTGCTTCCAGTCGCGCACGGTGGTTAACAGATACGCTCGTTGTAAATCAGAGATTTCTGGTCTGGAATTTCGCGTTGGGCATAAGGAGTTCGTTCATGCTTCCTATTCTATATCCGAAGAGATCGAAAGTAACGTACGTGAAGCCCAACTGACGCAGTGATTTCGCTAGGCTGTTAAGTAACTCCTCGTTGAAGAACAGTCTACGTTCGTCTCTCCCGACCTCGATCCTCGCCAAGTTTCCGTGATCTCTAACCCTGAGTTCTCTTACGCCCGTTATGTTTCGAATCAAGTTCTCAGCGTTTTCGATTCTCCTAAGCCTTTCAGGCGTTATCGTCTCACCATATTGGACTCTCGATGACAAACAAGGCATTGATGGTTTGTTGAAGTTTGGCAAGCCAAGTAGTCTGGCTAGCTCTCTAACCTCAGCTTTGCTGAATCCGGCCTCGGCCAGCGGCCTTCTAACGCCTTCCTCGTTGAGAGCGGCTATGCCAGGGCGATGTCCTCTCAGATCCTCAGCGTTAGTTCCGTCAACGATGACAGATATTTTGAGTTGTGTAGCCAAGAGCTTCAATTTCTCACTCAACTCCTTCTTGCAGAAGTAGCATCGGTTCGCTGGATTCGCGACGTAGTTGGGATCTTCCACCTCCTGAGTTCGAATGGTGATATGTCTGAGGCCAAGCTGCCCAGCAAGTCGCCTCGTTTCTTCCAATTCAGAAGAGGGCAGGCTCGGAGATTCCGCAGTAACTGCAATTGCTCCATTCCCAAGCGCGACCTTCGCAAGATAGGCAACAAGCGTACTATCCACGCCACCGGAGAACGCGACGATCACTCCTCCGAAAGCATGGAGCTCACTCAACACTTTGCTGGCTTTGCTGCGAATATGAGGCGAGAGAATACGCAATTCTTCGCCCTTGATGGTCACTAACTGTCCGGTTTCTGCTGCTAACATTTTATGCTAGGTCAGACAGCTCATCGTACTTAGGAGTTGCGAAAAGGCGGGAGCACTTGCGCGAAATCTTGCAGAAACTCGCACAAGGAAAAATTACAGTAGACGAAGCAGAGAAGGCGCTCAGGCTCTACGCAATAGAGAAAGTGGGACAATTCGCTAGACTAGACGTGACACGTGAACTCCGCCGTGGAGTACCAGAGATTGTGCTTGGTGAAGGAAAGTCGGACGAGGACATTGTTGGAATCTGCAAGCGTATGCTAGATACGAGTGGCCGAGTAATCGTTACTCGATTGAACGATACGCAGATCACTCGCCTGAAGAAAACTTTCACACCAAACTATGAGCTAACAGAGTTGCCGCATGCGAAATCATTAGTCATGAGGAAGACCGACTATAAGCGAGTGGAAACAGGCGGCCGCGTTGGAATAGTAACTGCTGGGACTGTGGACTTACCGATCGCCGAAGAGGCTGCGATGATCGCACAGGAGATGGGTTGCAAGACCTTCCTTGAGGCTGACGCAGGTGTCGCCGGAATTCATCGTTTAGTCGAACCGTTGAATCGAATGATAGAGAACGATGTAGACAGCTTGATCGTTGTTGCTGGAAGGGAGGGCGCGCTACCGACGGTTGTCGCGGGCCTGGTCGATCTTCCTCTCATCGCTGTACCAACATCCTCAGGTTACGGTTACGGAGGCAGAGGTGAGGGGGCGCTAATGGCGATGCTTCAGGCTTGCTCGTTGGGGATAGCTGTCGTTAACATAGATTCCGGTATCGCTGCAGGCGTGGTAGCTGGGCAGATTGCGAACCGCGTGGCGAAAGCGCGAACAGCGCGACCAACGACTCATTAGTCCGAATGATATTCAATTTGGTTCGGGCAGAAACAGAACCATACCTCTAAGGCGTCAACGGAATATCATGTGCTCTTGATGGTCTTGAGTTGCCCTATCGCCGTTCTTACGACATCCACAGATTTGAGAAAGGCCGTCTTTTCCTCTTCGTTCAATTTGAGTTCTATCACCCGCTCTACGCCCCGGGCACCGAGAACTGCAGGAACATCCACGTAGATGCCCTTCATGCCATATTCACCGTTTAGGTGCGCCGTCATGCAGAGAACCATCTTCTTGTCTCTGATGATGCTTTCCACCATACGAGTTATTCCGTGAGCAGGGGCGTAAACTGTTGCTCCCTTTAGCGTAATGACTTCAGCGGCGATTTTCCTTGTTTGCTCGACCGTCTGTGTCACCTCAACCGGTGAGAGTAGCTCTGTTACTGGAACGCCACTTACAGTCGAGAACCTCGGGAGCGGCACCATCGAATCGCCATGCTCACCTATAACGACCGCTTGGACAGAACTAGTTGACACCCCCAGAGCCCTTGCAATGAAATGTTTGAAACGCATAGTGTCCAACATTCCGCTTTGGCCAAAAACTCGTGAGGGCTCGAAACCAGTCACCCTCCAAGCCAGGTAGGTCATCACATCCACTGGATTTGTGACCATCAACACCAAAGACTTCGGAGTATATTCCACGATGTGTTCACAGATACCACGAATGATCTCTTCATTCTTATCCTGCAAATCCAGCCTCGTCATGCCAGGTTTTCTGCCCAAACCACCCAGGACGACAACCAAGTCGGATCCGGCGATGTCTTTGTAATCGTTTGAACCAATGATGTCGACATCGGCACCTTGCTCCGCGGTCATTTGTCGGAGATCAAGGGCCTCGCCCTGCGGAAGACCTTTGATGATATCAATGAGTCTGAGATCACCCAACTCTCGAGATGCGACCTGAAGGGCAACGGCACTTCCCAATTTTCCGGTTCCGATAATCGAGATCAGCTTGCGCGCCGACAACTATTACACTAGTTGTACTATCCGAAGCCCTTGCATAAGGTCCCATCGCTTCTCGTAGGATTGGAGACGCGAGATCGTACGCTATCGTGTCGCGATTCGGCGTTTGATGTTTACTAATAAATTTTCGCCTCATTCGTCAGGAATTCTTGCGAGTTTCTCGATTCTTTAGAAAAGCCTTTTATGGCTTCAGCATGCGCTAACACCCATTCGTTTCAGACAGGGGAGGGAATGTTCATTGGTTGAAATGTTCTGCGTGAAATGCAAGGAGAAGAAGACGGTGCCAGACGATCAGACTACCTTGGAGAAAACTGCCAAAGGGCGCAACATGCTGCGTGGAACTTGCCCGACTTGCGGCACTAAGATGACGAAGTTCACAAAGTAGTAATTCCTCCCCGTGTAGATCCGCTGTCTTCCGTGTAGATCCTCAACGGATACACCATTCTACATGTTTCCATGCTCAAATCTTCTCACCGGGAAACCGTTTTTCGGTCTCACAAATACGATGATGACTCGCGGAAATCACAGAGTGCATTTTTCAATAACCTTCAGAGTCTACTGTCTGTCAACCAGTTGGTAATTTGGGGCTATCTGATTGGAGATCAGTTCGTCACACCTGAACTTTCGAATATCCTTAGTTGAAATTGAGGAACTGAAGCCCCATGAGGAAGTTGTCGATTCGATCGTGAAGTCGCTCGCAAGCGATATGCAGTGTGAAGGAAAGGTTCGAGATCCAATTATTGTCGATCAAGTTGAATATGTGATCTTGGACGGAATGCATCGCTTCAGCGCCTTGAGATCGCTTAATTGCCGCTTCGTGCCTTGCTGTCTTCTTGATTATGATAGCAGCTTGGTCAAAGTCGGCTCTTGGTTTAGACTTTTCCAAGTGGAGCACGCGGAACCTGTGGCTGAGGAATTGCTTGTGGAGGCTGATCTGAAGTATTCGAAGCAGCATGTAGACCTTGAAAGCATGGCTTACCAAGCAGACACCGTCATTTTGGTTGAAGGTGATCTCGCCTTTTCTATGGATCAGCCTCTTGATCCGCTGGAACACGCAAGGACGGCGGTTCGACTAGAGAAGGCGATGGTCAAGAGAGGCTACAAGGTGAACTATCTATCTGAGATGGATGCGATAGGGAATCTGAGATCAAGGACAGTGAGTCTCGCCATTTCGCTTCCTGTATTCAGTAAGCGGCAAATCAGAGAATTCGGGTTGAGTGGTCGCCTTCTGCCGCACAAGGTTACCCGCCATGTGATACCCTCACGCCCACTTGGCATTGATGTCCCAACAGCGCTTCTACATGACCCAGCCATCTCCGGGGTTGAAGCTGAGAGGAAGCTGGGCGACTTGCTCGCGGCGAGGCATGTGGAAAGAAAACCGCGAGGATCCACGGTTGGTGGAAGGCGTTATGAGGAAGAACTCCTCGTGTTCTCTTCGTGAGTTTCAGCTTTATATTCCGCTCATTGTTCTCTATCGGCCGAAATGCGTGACGTACAATGCCATCCGAACTCAAGGATGCTGAAGAATTTCTTCGAATCTCAGAGCGCGCAGGTGAATGCCGCGTTAAGAGGCTAAAGGACATGGTTAAGCTTAAGCTTCGCACATCGAAGCAGCTTTACACTCTCAGCGTCGATCCGGATAAGGCAGCAGAACTGCTGAAACAGATCAAATGCGAAATCATCGAAGCATAGCCCTTTGATCTCTGAACGAGCGAGGATTCTCCCTGTCACCGGCAGAGATAGGCTTCGCCTCTCTTCTTTCAATTGGAGCCTTGGCGGTTCTCGCGTCCTTCTACTCCTCGTACCTTGGGTGGAGATTCGAACGTGAAGCATGATATGTCTTGGCAAAACCTAAGGCGGGATATCACCCGCGCGTTTGTGTAGTGATACCTTGCAAAGGCGAGGAGGCAGGCCTCGAAAGAAACATTGTTGCATTACTGAAACAAGACTGTGACAACTATCAGACGATAATCGTGACAGATACAGACCAAGACCGTACATACAGGATCGCCCAATCAGTTCTCTCTCAGCATCCAAACGCAAGAGCACAAGTGGCAGTTTCGTCTACATATCCGAACGCCAGTGGAAAAGTCGCAGCGATGCTAACCGTACTCGAACTGTCTTCCTTCCACAGCGTACGGTGGCGAGGTTTAGCGAGAGCAATCTGTTACGACTCCTCAGCTGGGCAACGCGTCAAGTCGTTATTGTCCCATGGATCATGACATACTGCATAATTAAGTCGGCTCGAAGGAATGAAATCGAATGGCGAGGTCGAAAATACACGCTGACAGGAACAACCAAATGCTCACCGCGAAACCTTCCCGAAACTCCTCTTCATGATTGCTTGGCTAGCATACCACACAGTCTAGCAAGCTTGTTCAAGGGAAATCTCCTGTCCGCGGTCACTAGTACAAACTTCCTTCCAGAACGAAAGATCAATGCGATAATCTTCTCATGAACTAGAACCGAGTATTGCGCTTTCCCGAAGAACTCAGCTAAATCTTCAGCTTTCTGAATCGAAACGAGTTTCGCAATGAGATGCGGCGTCTTCTCGAGAGGTTCAATGGGTTCTACGCCCTCCCTCATCCCACCCTCTAAGATCCGACCGCTCCCGTCAACTAGGGCCGCGAATCGAACCCTCTTGTCAAATTTCATGACCCTGTTGTAAAGTCGCCCCAAACTTCCTCTCTGACTATTCTAACTGTTATACAGAAAGAGCTTACGATGATGCAGGAATGGCTTGGTTAGAACTCTGGTATCTCCTCAAGGAGCATCCCTTCAATCGTGACAGGTTTGAGTTTTGCAGTGAGCGAGAGCGCCTGTTCCAGTTTGGTTTGACGTTCGGCGTAAATGTCCAAAATAGATTCACCTCTCATGACCTTGTGTCCTCTCTTTCCGAACAGCACAAGTCCTGCACCCTTTTCGTTAGGGGCTCCAGCGGCTCTGGCAATTTGATTGATCGCTGCGTTCGACACGTGAGTCACATAGCCGTCAGCCGGGGCTGTTATGCTCTGCTTGTGAGACCCTACGTGTACTTGCTCGGATTTGATATTTGGGTCTCCGCCTTGGGCTTCGACGATTTCCTGCATCTTCTTTAGAGAACGACCGCTTCGAAGTATCTCCTTTGCTAGATCCTGCCCAGCGCCTTTCATTGCCTTACCCGCCATTTCAAGAAGTAAACCAGCCAACGCAGTCGATTTCTCCACTAGACTCGTCGGTCCAGCACCTTCGAGTGTCTCAAGCGCCTCCTTTGCCTCAAGGCCAGGACCGACTGCATGACCCACGGGCTGACCACCGTACGTCACGCCGCACCTGATTTTTATGCCCAACTTCGCCCCGAGTTCGAGGAACTTGTTTCCAAGACGCCTCGCTTCTTCCGATGTTAGGACCTTCGCCTCCTCTCCAGTGGGGATGTCCAAAACGAGGAAATCTGTCCCAACTGCTAATTTCTTCGCAAGGATGCTTGCCATCATTTGAGGCTCTGGGTCCAGTTGTAGTTGATACTCGACGGTGATGAAAGCGTCATCGGCCGGAGCCAAGTTCAATCCGCCACCCCAGACAATCGCTCCATTGACCTTCAAGGCGATTCTTCGCAACTCTTGGGCTGAGAACTCTACAGGAGCTAAAACACTCATCGTATCGGCGGTTCCGGAGCCGCTCGTGATTGCTCGGCTACTTGTTTTTGGTATTAACAAACCCGCGGATGCAACTATCGGAACGATGATCAGGCTAACCTTGTTCCCGGGAACGCCGCCGATCGAGTGTTTATCATAAACTGGTTTGTCGAAATCGATCCTATTGCCGGTCTCAGCTATCGCTCTTGTTAGCCAGAGAAGTTCGTCCTCGCCCAATCCATGGTAATGCTCAGCCATGAGAAAAGCTGCCATCTCAACTTGACTGAGATTCCCGTTAACTACATCCCTGACTATGGAGTAAACCTCATCGCGATCCAACTTCTTCCCATGCATCTTAGCATGAACATGCTTCACTGAGGCCGGAGGAGCAATGGCTTGAAGGGCAATCGATTGACCTTCCCCGATCTTCAACTCATCAGCAACAGCCGGCGGCAAGCCGACCTGGCTTGGTTGGACGATGGACTTGGTGATATCCACGAGAGCTACAGTCACTCTATCATTGCCACCTCGAATTCGAACCCTATCCCACTCAACGACCCCCAATCGCTCAGCGTCCTTGCTGTTCAAGATTACGACTTTTGTGCCAGCTGAGAGATCAAGGACCCTTGCGTTAAGGTTATACAGAACGGTTTCACCCGCCGGTGTTGGCTACAACGTGCATGGCTTTTAATCTGCGTTTTGCAAATTGCGGCGGCATTGGGCGGTATCAGGCTTGCAGAATAGCGGCGGAGAATCGCATATCATTCTCGGCTACCTCCAAGACGCGCTCAAGAGAGTCAACCTCCCATACGCTGATGGTCTGTACGACTACCAGATCGACTTCTCCATCAGGAAGAACAAAGATCGTGAGAACATAGGCGCAAGATCGATCGAGGGAAGCTCCCTGCGCGCTTTCACGGAGCGAGGATGGGTCTACTCAAATTCAAACAAGACAGATCCGAGAACCATTCGTACGCTTGCGCGTAGAATCATAAGGCACGCATCGTCGTCCAAGGTGACGGACAGACTGCGTCTGCCGGAACCCATCAAGATCAACAGGAAAGCACCGGTCAACAGAGACCCTCAAGTGGTTTCGACCGAGGAGAAACTTCAGAAGATTCGTGAAATCTTCAATCTCGCCAGGAGCATGGACCCACGAATCGTAGATGTCCGCGTTATCTACTCTGAAGTATTGATGGAGAGGGGGGTGGTGACATCCCATGGAACGGAAGCGCTTCAGATTGTTCCTAGAACACGAATCATCCTGATGGTCATAGTCAAAGAGAATGGTGTGACCGAATACGACTCCACACTACTCGGGGGCAGAGTTGGTTTCGAGGTCGTCGAAAACCTAACGGAACAGATAGTTAGAGATACTGTTCAAAGCGCTCTAGAACAACTCAAGGCAATCCCCGCTCCTAAGGGACTCCAGAAGGTCATCCTAGATCCGGGAACGGTAGGCACCGTCTGCCATGAATCGTTTGGTCACGGTCTTGAAGCTGACCAAGTGCTTAGAGGAAGATCATACCTCAAGGATATGTTGGGGAGGAAGGTCGCCTCAGATCTCGTTACGATGTACGAAGATTCAACCGTTGAAGGTGCTCATGGGAGCTATTACTTTGATGACGATGGCACGGCTTCGAAGAAGAACATCCTCGTTGAGAATGGGAAGCTGGTCAGCTTTCTGCATGACATGGAAAGCGCGGCCGCCATGAACGCTGAGTTGACATCTAATTCTAGGACGCAAAGCGCTGCGCGTAGACGTTTCATTAGAATGAGCAATACTTACGCGAAACCTGGCGACTGGTCCCTCGAGGACATCATCAGGGACACGAAGCAGGGAGTGATGATGGTCCATTGGCAATCTGGGATGGAAGACCCTCTTGGCGGAGGAATGCAGGTCGTTTCGAAGAAGGGCTACCTTGTTGAGAATGGTCATAAGACGAATCCACTGAAATCGATCACCCTGACAGGACGTGTTCTAGAAGTTCTGGGTAACGTCGACGCAGTGAGCAAGGAGGGATTCTTAGTTGATTCTGGCAATTGCGGAAAAGGAGCGGAGGATTACGTCCCCGTCGGTGACGGGGGAACGTGGTGGAGGACGACGGCGGTGATCGCATGAATATACCTACAATACTTGACCAAGCCACGCAGACGCAGTGGGAGATTTTCATACAACGGTCCCGGAGAACGGATATACAGCTTAGGCAGAGCAAACTGGAGGCGCTGATCGACCAAGAGAACTCAGGCTATGGTATCAGAATCATAGCTCCCCGAGCCGACGGAGCTGGAGTTGGCTTTGCTTCCTGCAATTCGGAGAAGGAAATCGCAAGCACAGCTACCAAGGCTTACGACCTCGCAAAGGTCAACCGTTCACCTTCCTTCTCGCTTCCTAAGAGAACGAAACTTCCTAGAGTTCAAACTGTAGACCCGAAGATATGGAGAGATCAAAGTGGTACTGCTGAAGACTATGCCGAAGCAGCGCAGGCATTAATCTCTGATGAGAAGGAGATTTCGCTAACCTTCGGCAAAGTCAGAACTTACGCTGTTGAGAATGAGGTGATCAACAGTAACGGTTTATCGTATAGCTCGAAGGGAACCTACGTTTACTTGGAAATGACTTTCAAGATCGGCACCCGAAGTAACCCCACGGAGTACTGGCCGAATCGGTACGCGAGACGGATCAGCGACGTAGACCCGGAGAAGATTGTTCCACAATGGATGGGCATAGCGAAGAGCTGTCTAAGGCGACACCCACCTAGAACCAAGGAGACTGCCGTGATCTTCTCTCCGGCAGTAGTCTGCGATACCTTTCTGCCAGCGATCGGTTTTCATGCGAGCGGCGAGGCGGTAAAGCAGAATCTCTCTCAGTTCGAAAAGGGCGGCAAGGTCGCCTCAGAAGACTTGACAGTAGTCGACGACGGACTGTATCCCTTCGGACTGCGCACAAATCCATTCGATGATGAAGGCCATCCGCAGCAACGGACCAAGTTGCTTCAGAATGGCGTATTCCGGAACTACATCTATGACCGACTAAATGCACAGACATTGGGTTTCCATCCAACAGGGAACGGGATTCGAGCGAGAGGTTTCCCAGTTGACGTTGACGAGCGCTACCAGCTTCCCCCCTCAAATGCGCCAACAAATCTATCGATCAAGCCTGGCACCAAGAGCCTCGAAGATCTCATCAAAGATGTGAAGGAAGGAATCATAATCTATCAATGCGCATGGATCAATCCCGACGAAATCACTACAAGATTCGGTTCTGAGATAAGAAACGCCCAGGAGATTGTGAATGGTGAGCTAGGTACCGGGATAGTTGGCGGCACACTCAGCGGCGCAACATTGGACCTCATCCACAAGATATCGGGAATCTCCAACAGAGCAGAGATCGTCTCTGGATACTCATTCGGTTGCGTAGCCCCTTACATAAGATTCGAAGGTGTCCAAATCTCAGGACCTGCATAATACAGAGCCGCTGCCGTTACAGGGTCCACAACGGTCAAGCAATCCTCATGAGGAAATCCTGAATCGATGGCACCTGTCGAGGTCTGAGGATCCCGAATACTCGCGAGAATTCTCTAACCGAATGTGCAACTGTCCGGCAATACTCGCTTGTCGCTTACCAAGAGCAAGGCTCGTAACCATAGAATTGAATGGTAACCACACCGAGTTCAGAGTCGAAACATGAATTTCCTTATGGTTGGTTGCTTCAGCATTCTGAAAAAGAGCCGAAGATTCTTCGCTGTTGTGAGTAACTATCGTATGATTGACATAGTCCAAAGCCAAGCCATCTAGTAACGGAACTCGCAAGAAACGCCTAGGTAGCCTTTAATTCTGCGGATCAGCAATCGCGGCTTTGGGCCGGTCGTCTAGTCTGGTTAGGATACCTGCCTGACAGGCAAGCGCAGGAGCGCGGACCGCAGGTGGTCGAGAGTTCAAGTCTCTCCCGGCCCACTACTCAAGCGCCTGCTTCTCCACTCGAAGAAGAAGTACACGATGGTGGCTGCGACCAATATAGACGCAATCGGCATAGTTAGCTCTCTCTCAAACGCCTTCGGCGCAACGAAGTCCCGTTTCGAGATAATGAAGATGGCGTAGCGTCCGTTCCGGTTGTCCTGCCAGGCAGTGAACACGGCCTCGCCATCAACGGATATTGCTGGTGCAAGTGACAATCCTCTTCCTTCGTGCTGGGAGAGAGTAATCCGATCCGTCCAATGGTCACCCGCGTCATCGCTTCGCATATAGAACACGTCGGACGACGTCTCCGCTCCGTGTGTCTTACATGCCCTATGGACTTAGGATGATATTACTCAGTAAGCGAAAAATGTATTACCAGCGTCCAATCGGGCGGAGGCGTTCGATCACGTGCAGGGTATGCAGCCACGATTCAGACTCGTGCATTTGCTGTCCGGAGGATGGTCACGTTTGTTCAAGAGATTGGGGAGAGCTTGACTGCCCCATCTGCGGCCCCTAGTTCGCCTCGCGCCAGACTGACAAGACTGCTCTAGATTTCTTTGAATAGCATTGAAGCGAGAGAGCGAAGCTGTTCATGGTATGTCTCCGGATAGAGGAATCGTTCGGCCGCAGCAATACTGCTCAGAAGACTGTTGCCATCTTGAGGCGTAAAGCAGAACCCAAGAAGCTCGTTCCCGTTTCTGACGTACAGGGACGGAAGAACAACGACCGTCTGATTGAGTATCCGACCGAACCTTCCATGATCTCGACCAAAAGAGAATACGAGACTTGCCATGTCCTTGTAGGTTACCGCGATCCTCGGGTTGTCCATGATTCTTCGCAGAGTATCCTCCAGTGTCAACCGACCGTTTAGGAGCATGTCGAACCAGATGCAATGCATGTACTGCGAATTCGTCTTGATCGCGCTCGAAAAGAGATTCAGCTCTATCCCGAGAGTCTTAAAGAGGTAGAAAGCATCTCGAGCATGGTGCGTTCCCCATGGGTCTTCATGTTTGCTAGTTTTGGGGGACGGAACAAAGTCCTTACTGTCACTAATGTCACTTGCTCTCCTGATGCAGAGAAATTTCCCTTCCTTAAGATTTGGCGACCCATTGTTAAAGGCTAGAGTCTTCAGAATCACAGCAATGTTATGCGTATTACAGCTCACAATTTGAATGAACTGATCGCTATCACGGAGAGCTTCATCATTGATTCCGTAGGCGTAGGACTTTCCAAATCCAAACTCAGAACCCTGCGCCAAGAACCCTCTAACATTCTTCGCATATTTCTCGTAGAACAAGCGCTTGTTAGAAAGCCCATTTCCATCAGGCGTACAATCTATTACAACGGACGCCCTCCCTATTGCTTCTTCGTAGTCGTAGGAAGGTTCCATTCCTAACTCGCGAAACTTCTCCCAGTTGCTGCGTTCGGCCGCTAAGCTTGCACCTCTCTTGATGAGACTCTGCACCTTCGACCTGTCCTCCAACAACGGTGTGCGCTTAGCAAAGGTGACCTCATCTATTCCGAGTTCTTCCTTCATGTCTGCAAGGATCCCAACCAAGGGTTCTCCGATCGTCCCAGTTCCAACTACGTGTACGATGTTACCGCGCATCACACGGTTGCCTCAAAACTGCACAGCAAGTGATATTACCAAAAAGGCTTACGAAGTAATACTTCTCCACCGCGGAAGAGCTTGGTCGTGGCACACGCTTATCACATTGCCTCATCGCCTTGACTTAAGAGCCTTAGACTTCAGTTCACATGTTTTCTCCAGATGCGTTAGCTTTCTCTCTAACAACCGGCTAGGAGGCAACGAGACGTACTACGGGCACCCTGTACGGGGAGCAAGCTACATGATCTGGACCTAGGTCATGGCAGAATTCTACCGAGCTCACCTCCCTCCGTGCTCTCCGCATATACCAACCGGGACAGGGAGGCCAAGTCGTGTCATCGGAAACCTAATCGGGGACTCTCTTACTTTGCGAGTCGAGATTGTCATGGACAGACTTTACGTCTAAAGCGGCGTGGGCCTTCGAGCCACCCATCAACTCTGTTAGAACATCTTTCAATTGATTGAAAGCTCGTCGATTCGCCTCAGATTAACTGAATGCTCTCCGATGTGTCGGAGGAACCTTCAGGGGACAGTTAATGGTGTTTTACTTGATAGCCGGCACGCTACGGAAGAGCGATTCCATCTTATTGGGGCCCCGGCGACCCATCGTAAGGGAATGTAATTATCGTAGGTAGACAAATATTACTTGTAAGTGCGATTTCGAATGTAAAGTGATACTCTGTCGCGGGAGAGTTGATTTGAACCTTGAGTAAACTCATGCGCTGGTTCGACGAGATTGGAAAGCAGGATGTTGCTCTTGTCGGAGGCAAGTCAGCAAGCTTGGGTGAGATGACATCAAGAACGAAGATTCCGATACCTTATGGCTTCGCTCTCACAGCGGAGGCGTATAGGCTCTTCCTCAGAGAAAATGGACTAGAAGATATGATGGCTGATGCGCTTGAACTTCTGAAAGATCCTAACGATACCCCTACACTGCAGAAAGTGGGGGCTGAGATCAGACACTTGATCACCTCGGCGGAAATACCGAAGGAACTAGAGAAAATCATCGTTGACAGCTACGAGAGACTGGCCGTGCACGAGAAAGTTAAGAATCCGTTCGTTGCGATCCGAAGCTCTGCTACAGCTGAGGATCTTCCCGACGCAAGTTTTGCGGGTCAGCAGGAGACATACCTGAATGTGTCTGGAGCGAAGAATGTTGTGGAAAAGGTTAGGGAATGCTATGCCAGCCTGTTCACCGATCGAGCCATCTTCTACAGGGTGCAGAAAGGATTTAACCATCTTGACGTGGCTCTCTCAGCCATAGTTCAGATGATGTGCCACTCTGAATCCAGTGGCGTAATTTTCACCATGGATCCCACCAACGGCGATGAATCTGTTGTTATGATCGAGGCAACTTACGGGCTGGGCGAGTACGTTGTAAAAGGTAGCGTGACACCGGACACATACTACGTGGACAAGGGAACGCTCAAGATCATCCGAAAAACCATACCGACCAAGAATATAATGCTAGTGCAGAAACCGGACGGCGGGACCGAGGAGAAGCTCGTGCCTGACTCGCTGAAAGATGACCAAGTCCTGGATGACGATAAGATAGTTGAACTCGCGAAGTATGCACTCAAGATCGAGGAGCATTATGGGCGAGCAATGGACATTGAATGGGGATTCGATAAACAGACCCGCAGGCTGCTCATACTGCAGGCGCGCCCTGAAACGGTGTGGTCCTTAAGAAAGATCCCGATCCCCCCGACGACAACCGCGGTAGTGTCAGATAGAAGAATTCTTGTGAAGGGACTCCCAGCTTCGCCGGGGGTCGGAGCAGGCAAAGCCCACCTGATTCCATCAGTTGAGCGGGTGGGCGAATTTCAAACCGGCGAGATTTTGGTTACTGAAATGACAGCACCCGATTGGGTTCCCGCAATGAAGAAAGCCAGAGCAATTGTCACAGACTCTGGTGGCATGACCTGCCACGCGGCAATTGTGAGCAGGGAACTTGGAATTCCTTGCATCGTAGGTACCAAGGACGGAACACGAGTTCTAGCGACGGGAATGGACGTTACGGTGGACGCCAAGAGCGGTGTCGTTTATGAGGGAATATGCTTGGAGACGGCAATCTCCCAACCGCAGCCAACCTTCTTCTCGGGCCACTCAGGATACACGGAGGCTCCTGTGACTGGGACAAAGATTTTCGTCAATCTCGGCGAGCCTGAGCTTGCGGAAAAAATCGCTCAGCTACCTGTTGACGGCGTCGGCCTTCTACGCATGGAATTCATCGTGAGCGATCACATAAGGAAACATCCGATGTGGCTGATCGAGATGGGCCATCCTGAGGAATTTGTGAATAAATTGGCGGACGGACTGGCAACTTTCTGCAGGGCATTTTACCCGAGACCCGTGGTGCTCAGGTTCAGCGATTTCAAAACAAACGAGTACGCCAAACTGGAAGGTGGAGAGAAATACGAAGGTGCGGTAAAGGAGGCGAATCCTCTGCTCGGGTTCAGAGGAGCAAGCCGCTACACCGATCCGAGATATGAGCCAGCCTTCAAGCTTGAGATTGCCGCCGTCAAGAAAGTTCGGAACGATATGGGACTCAAGAATCTGTGGTGCATGATCCCCTTCAACAGGACGGTAGATGAATTTGTGAAGATTCGCGAGCTCATGCGACAGGAGGGCTTGAGGCAGGACGAGGACTTCAAGCTCTGGATAATGGCGGAAATCCCCAGCAACATCCTCCTCGCAGACGAGTTCTGCAAGGCAGGGGTCGACGGCTTTTCAATTGGAAGCAACGACCTTACCATGCTAATACTCGGCGCGGACAGAGACAACGAGACTCTCGCACACTTGTTCGATGAGAGAAACTTAGCTGTCAAACGTGCCATCAAGAACCTCATAGACAATGCCCATCAACATGGCAAAACCGTCAGCATCTGTGGGCAAGCCCCAAGCGTCTACCCAGAGTTCACTAGGTTTCTGGTTGAGTCAGGAATTGACAGCATTTCAGCCAATCCCGATGCGGTGATACAGACGAGAAGAATCGTTGCTCAGGTCGAACAAAGGATCCTTCTAGAGAAACTCACGGGTCAGCGCTAGGACGAAATTGCTCTAGCCAGCGTTCTGGTAACGAGATAGATCGGGGGCTACTTAGCGACTAGACGTAGTCCCACCAGATACTTACCCAATTAGCGTACTTCACCTGTGCCACTTCCCGCAAGACACGGGCGTACTCCATTTCGGTGGTACGACGTGCTGGACATCTAGCCGTCACGAAGCTCACCGCTGACACGGTACTGTCCGTAATACAATTAAATGAAATCTTGTATTACTCTGGGATTCATGAAACGACGCTACAGTATGACGCTAGACCCATCTCTGATGCACAAGGTCGACCTATTGGTGAATGGAGCCCGATTTACAAATCGCTCCGAGACTGTGGAGTTCCTGTTGAAACTCGGAATGGAGCAGTTCAGACCAGAGCGGACTGCTCTGATACTTTGCGGCGGCCTCGAGACTCGCGTAAGACCAACTTCATTCTCAACCCCTAAACCCCTGTTACCAATAGGTTACAAAGCACTCCTAGAATACCAGATTGAATATCTCAAGCGATTTGAATTTGATAGAATCATTCTCGCTATCGGATACCTCCAAGAACAGATAGTCCGATACTTGGACGAGCACAGGCTAGGAATACGATTGCGGTACAGTTTCGAGAAAGAACCTCTCGACACTGGAGGAGCAATTAAGAATGCTGAAGCCATGATTGGCTCCGACTTTCTTGCGCTCAATGGCGACGTTATCTTCGCAGGTTTGGATCTCGATAAGTTGATCTATGCGCACAAGAAATCTAACGCTCTAGTTACAATCGTTCTTGCCAAATCAAGGACGCCGACAAGGTTCGGAGCCGCGGATGTTGACAGCGATAATAGGGTGACAAGCTTCATCGAGAAACCCAAGAAGCAATTTCCAGGTGAGGTTTGGGTAAACGCGGGAGTATACGTAATTCGGCCCTCGATCCTCACAAGAATCCCAAAGGGAAGACGGACTTCTTTGGAACTGGACGTTTTCCCGAGACTTATGCGCGAGGGAACCATCTTCGGTTACAAACATGAAGGTTACTGGGCTGATGTTGGAACGCCGGAAGACTACCTACGCGTCCAGAAAGACCTCCTGACCGGTGTTTTCAAACCTGAGGAAGCAACAGCAGAAACGAGTTGATCTGGCTATCCCTGCTCACGTTAACAATGGAATCCTGCTCTTCAGATCTCTGAGAACTTCATCCGCATCGTGCTGCGTAACGCCGCGCGATAATGCAGGCCTCGCTTCATCGTCACTCTCAATCAATTCCGGAGCCTTTTCCCCAACGACTGCTTCGAACAATTTCCGCCAGTTCTTGGGAATAATCGCGGCGTAATCGAAAGCCGCCAAAGTGGATGCCACGACCGTCCAAGTCCTGGCGACATTGGCCAAATTGTAACCACCGCCTCCGAAAACGATCAGGCGAGCCTCACTGATGTCATGGGCAAGATTGTGTACGGTAGAAGCAATCTCACGGTACGCTTTCGTTGTAATTTGAAGATGAGCAAGGAGGTCGTTTGCGTGAGCATCTGCTCCGCATTGCATCAGGAAGACCTGTGGACGATATTTTCTGACAGCGGCTGGAACTATCTGCCTGAACAAGTTGAGATAGACATCATTGCCTGTGAATGGGGGAAGTGGAACATTGATTTTGAGGCCGGAAGCTTTCCCTTCTCCGATTTCTTGAATAAATCCTGTCCCTGGGAAGAGGTGGCGTCCATCTTCATGGAAATCTATGTCTAGGACAGCTGGGTCAGAGTAGAATCCATACATAACGCCATCTCCGTGATGTGCATCAACATCCAGGTATAGTATTCTTTCAGCTGCGTACTTCCGCTTCAGGTATGAAATTGAAACTGCTGGATCATTGAATATACAAAACCCTGAAGCACTATGTGGATGGGCATGGTGAAGACCTCCAGCAATATTCATAGCGTGCGAGAATTTCCCAGACATGACGAGATCGATAGCCATCAATGAAGCTCCCGTAGCTAGCGCAGAAGCTTCATAACACCCAGGAAATACCGGGGTGTCCCCAATATCGAAAAGCCCCTTTCCCGAGCGACTCATGCGACCTACAAGGTTCAAGTACTCTTCTAGATGAAAGAGGAGAAGCTCTTCGCGACTGGCCACGCGAGGTTCGACGACTTTAACATTTGGAGAAGAGAGAAGCCCCACTGCTTTCATCAGCTCGAATGTGAGCTTCAACCTAGTAGGTTTGAGGGGATGAGCTGGACCAAAATCGTACTGTTGAAACGAATCGCTGTAGACGATGCCGAGCGTCAGTGGTAGCCCCTCACGAAGCGACTCCCACCAATTCAGCACGGCACAATATCACTTATTCGAACTCCTGAGTTCAGTTCTCCATGTCGGTTTGCGGCTTCAATCTAGACCTCGACGGATTTTCATTAGCCCAAACTTGAATAGTCCATACGTCATTAACGGAACTCGGTGCCCGAAGGTGCTACAATCCCCAGACACATTCAAGCTCACAATAACCGAGAAAGCCGCAGAGAAGATCAAAGCAGCCATGAAAAAACAAGGAAAGAAAGACGCAATCTGCGTGTGTGCATATCCGGCGGCGGTTGCCACGGTTTCCAGTACAGTCTGACTTTCGATAGCAAGAACGACCACGACCATGTCATAGAAGTCCATGGCGTCAAGATAATTTTCGATGAGCAAAGCGCTCCATACTTGGAGGAGGCTGAGATTGACTACGTAGAGTCAGTCATGGGAGAAGGTTTCATGGTAAACAACCCAAACGCAGTCGAAACCTGCGGTTGCGGGCACCCCTTCAAAGCTAAGTAGCGCTACCAATCCGCCACCGGACCACTTAGAAAACCTCGCCTCCTTTTCTCATAAGAGGGTCACGGAATAGTAGGAGGCCCGAAGCATTGCTCCTTGCAGCGAATTATGTAGCCAATGCGAGAACTGTATTCAGCAGGGCTCGATTGTTGATGGTGGTTTGGATGTTATGGCGTAACTCACCCAAGTGACGCCTTGGACTTCCCCGGCTATTCGACTGCTGATTTCCTCTAGGACACCGCTTGGAAGTCTAGCCCAATCCGCGGTCATACCGTCCAATGAAGTAACAATGCGCACTGTAACCATATGGCCCAATTTTCTCTCATCACCCAAGACTCCAACGGCCAAGTCGTCACCGACAATTGCAAACGCTTGCCAGATCGAATCGTACAATCCGTGACGCAAGAGAACATCCTCGACTATCATTCCTGCTTCACGGCAAATCCTGAGCTTCTCTTCCGTTATTTCACCAGTTATCCGAACTGCCAAACCTGGTCCAGGAAATGGGTGCCTTCCAACTATCGCATCTGGTATGCCAAGTTCCTTGGCCAGTTTCCTGACCTCGTCCTTGTAGAGGAATTTCAACGGTTCAATGGTTCCGAACTTCGACCATTCAGGTATGCCTGCAACATTGTGGTGGGTCTTGATCCTAGAAGCGGGGCTCCCAGTTCCCGCGCTCTCAATTACGTCCGGGTAAAGCGTCCCCTGAGCCAGCCATCGAAAAGTTCCAAGCTTAGCGCTTTCTTCGGTGAAGACCTTGATGAACTCCTCGCCGATGATCTTGCGCTTCTCCTCAGGATCTTTGACTCCTCTTAGTCGTTCAAGAAAACGCTTGGATGCCTCCACATTGTGGAGATTGAGGTTGAGATCTTCCTTCAGAGTCTTTAGGATAAGCTTCTCTTCATCCATTCTTAGTAATCCGTGATTCACAAAGACGCATGATAACTTGTCACCTACGGCTCGCTGCACTAGCACTGCCGTTGTGGTTGAATCTATGCCTCCGCTAACGGCACATAATACCCTGTCATTCCCGACCTCTGAACGAATATGATTGACTGTCGTTTCGATGATTGACTGTGAAGTCCAAGTTGGCGAACAGCCACTTATGACATTGGCAAAATTCTTGATGATATCGATTCCCCTCTCTGTATGCGCCACCTCCGGATGGAATTGAACGCCATACAGACGCCGTGATGACTCACGGATTGCAGCCGTGAAGCAGTTCTCCGAGCTCGCTATGACTTCGAATCCCTTCGGAAGCTCCTCAGCATAATCCCCGTGACTCATCCATGAAACAATAGACCCACCGATGCCGCTGAACAGATCAGTTGAATCTCTGATTTCTAGCGGAGTCTTCCCATATTCGCGGCGCTTGGTGGCTTTGACCCTACCTCCGAGCATTTGGACCATGAGCTGCAGACCGTAGCAGATGCCGAGAACGGGTATCCCCTGCTGGAAAATCTGAGGATCGCATTTAGGGGCATTTTCGTCGTAGACGCTTGCAGGTCCTCCGGAGAGTACAACGCCCTTCGCGTTTATTCTGAGGAGCTCTTTCGCGGGAGTTGTGTAGTGAAGAAGCTCCGAATAGACTTCACATTCCCTTATCCGCCGAGTGATAAGATGAGAGTACTGTCCCCCAAAATCAAGGACAGCAACCACTTCTCTCGGCATCGCCCATCAATCACTCATGTAGGTATTGCAACATTAACGTTGCCACAAGGAGGTTTGGGATCATTTGATTCTCTTGAGACCTGTCGGATACCTTAGCGCTAGGTCTGCGTACGCGTCCTTGTACTTGTTCCAGAGTTGTTTGTCTGACTCTGTAACATCTCGAACGATCTTGGCAGGGATACCCACGGCCACTTTTCCGTCAGGGATTGATTGACCGATCGTCACGACAGCGCCTTCGCCGATAATGCTCCACACGCCGACCACGGCGTAGTCGCTGACGACCGCTCCAACCCCTATCACGGCATACTCCTTTATGGTGCAATTGTGTAGCAGCGCACCATGGCCGACCTGGACATGGCTTCCAACTTCACATTTCTCGTTAATGCGTGCGTGTAAGACACAGTTTTCCTGAACACTCGTTCTATCGCCGATTACGACTTTTCCATAGTCGCCCCTAATTCTGGCGCCTGGACCTATGTAGCACTGTTCTCCAATTATTACATCACCAACGACCTTGGCATCTTCGTCCACGTAGGCGGATGTAGCGATCGATGGCACGCGTCCTTCGAATTCAAAAATGCCCAAGTATCTTCCCGACCCCATTTCCTCAATCGAAGCTTATCGCAGCTAATGGGACGTGAGCATGCCACCTGCTATATTCGTTTTACCCGTCATCATGTATCCAGCGTAAACGGTTCCACGAATTCAAGAACGATCACATCTAGCCCGATACCACCGATACAAGCCAACTTTGATGATGCATCCGTGATGCTGAAACATTGATATACGATATTGGGGGAACCCCGTCTTCAAGGCATGTCATTGCTTCGAGCGATTTCGGATCTGGTAACACGGAAAATCATACCTAGGAACCTGAGATATCGTTTTGCGCGATCAGGCCACGGGAGAGAATTCGATCATCTTGCGGCTTACAGGGAGCAAAGTGGTTCGGAGCATTGCCCTTGCTGTAGAATGCCCCTTGTGACGAAGACAGAGAATCACCTGACAATGTCGCACAACGTGCGAACTTGTCAACTTGTCAACCTAGCGCTTGCGAACTTAGGCATAAGCCTTGACCAATGCGTGCAGGTGAGGATCTACCCGTATTTCGGACCGTTGAAAGGATACTACTCTCCAGCGAATCCGTTCACAATTCACATTTCGGAAGAGATGTACCAGCTGTTCCCCGAATATGTCATCTTCCATGAGACGAAACATTTGGTTGACTGCCTGGGGAAAGGATGGAGTGAGGAGAGTTCACCTGACCCGTTTGCCCGCGAGTTGTGCGGGAGGTATGGGTTCAGATGCCCGCCTCCGCACCAATCTGTCGCTATGATTAATCTCACTGGCGTGCAGATGTCCTGTTAGCTTGTCCGGTACGCTGACTCACGATGCAGATTGGGAAACGCTAGTCAGGTCAGAGCTCTTCGCTTCACGAAGTCACAGTTGCGTTAACTCTCAACTCAAAACGTACAGCTTTATCTTCTCTTCCAGTTGGCTCTTCGGAAGTGCTCCCACTATCCTATCTACTTCTTCCCCGTTCTTCATGACGAGCAGTGTAGGGATGGCCATGATACCGAACCGCTGTGCGGTCTCCGGATTTTCGTCAACATTCAACTTGCCAAAGACTATCTTACCGCTGTATTCCTTCGCCAGCGCCTCAACAATCGGAGCGATGGCGCGGCAAGGGGCGCACCAAGCGGCCCAACAGTCTACAACCAACAACGGGTAGGTCTTCACAGTCTGGTCGAAATTCCTATCGCTAACCACAATGGGCCTGTCAATGCTGGGTGTTGACATTTTCTCCATTAGTTCACGCATCTTCCTTGTTCGTATGTCGTCAAGCTCATCCAAAGTTGGACCTCTTTCGAGAGCTCAGGCGACACAGTAATCATTTGTTATAAACATACCCTGCGACTAACTCAATTGATACTACGCATTAACACCATAGACTTCTGCGAAGATCAAACCAAAAACCCGACCTGATCATTGAAGTCACATCGAAGATGGGGGCACTGGCTGGAAGGATTAGTCAGAAACGCTGCTTTCGCTCGGGATATCGTAAGCAACCGGAGGCCGTGTCGGAGTACTTGATGAATTCCGCGAGCTTCTCTGAGAATTCTTGGAAATACTTTCCGCATCAACCTTAAGAACGGTCGCGTGGAAGGTTTCAACTTGTGAGAGCTGTTGGGTCTTGATTTTGATTTCAGCGAAGAACAGGAACTCTTCAGAAGAACGATCCGCGAATTCGCTAGAAAGGAGATTGCTCCGAGAGTTAGGGGATATGAACGTAAGAGAGAGTTTCCCTGGGAAATCTACAGAAAGATGGGACAGAATGGGCTTCTAGGTCTACGATTCCCCAGAGAGTACGGAGGTCAAGACGCAGACGCTGTCACGATGGGAATCCTAGTCGAAGAACTGGCTCGAGTTGGGTGGCAGATACCCCTCGGGGACATCATGGGAGAAATCCTTGCGCTTCACGGCTCTGAAGAGTTGAAGTCAGAGTGGCTTCCCCCGTTGGCAAAGGGCGAAAAGATTCTCGGAGTGGCCAACACCGAGCCCTCCGCGGGCTCCGACGCCGCAGCAATCATCACGCGTGCAGTGCGGCAAGGTGAGCACTATGTCCTCAAAGGAGAAAAGCAGTACATCACAGGCATCAATGAGTGTGCGGCATACTGCGTTCTGGCAAAGACGGATCCAGACAAGGGTTCGAAGGGAGTGAGCATGTTCTTGGTTGAGATGAACCGACCGGGGGTTGAGAAATACGATCTTGACGCTTTGGGCTGGAGGCTTTTCTCCTTTGGGGGCATCGTTCTCAAAGATGTCAAGATTCCCGCAACGAATCTGATCGGAGAGGAAAATCGAGGTTTCACCTACGTAATGGAAACATTCGATCTGATGCGTACGCTGCTTGGCATATGGTGTGTCGGTATGGCTGAGGGGGCGCTTGATGAGAATATTGAATACGTGAAGCAGCGAAGCGCGTTTGGACGCCTGATAGCGAAATTTGAGTCGGTTCAATCCCGCATAGTTGATGGCTACACCCGACTTGAAGCAGCGCGGCTACTTTGCTACAGAACACTCTGGTTGAAAGATAAGGGCCACAAGATTACGAAGGACTCAGCCATGATCAAATGGTACACTCCTGAGGTTGCCTTCGATGTGGTGAACGACTGCCTGCAAAATCGAGGGGCAATCGGATTCACAACAGAATGTATGGACGAATACCGATTGCGAGAAATTCGAGGTGCGATGATAGGCGACGGAACTGCCGACATCAACAAGATCATTGTTGCACGTGAGTTGCTAGGCAGGGAGTTCTTGCCCTATCGGTAAGAACATGTGCCATTCGGATCTGCAGAATCTTACGCGGTATCAACAGGAGATGCTGGCGAATCGCAGACCATTAGTGACGACGCTATCTCGTGCCCTTCTAATAGGAGGTCGCTAAAGATGCCGGCCTCTATTGGCCGGACCAATCAGTCTTGAGAACCGAATCCTACTTCCCCTCGCTGACGATGGTTGTCAAAGTCGAGCGTATTTTGTCCAGTCTCCGAATCTTCCAAGTAATCACTTCTTTCAGACGATCCATAGATTCAGTCTCAACCTTTGCAACAATGTCGTAAACACCGTATACGAAGTATGATTCCTTGACCTCAGGGACTTGACGGAGGCTCTTCAAGACATCATTTTCTGCACCTGCGTCAATATTCATAAAGACGAAAGCTTTCGGCATTGAGGCAAACCCCATGCAAGAGTACGGTTGACGAAGATTAAGAGATTATCTATGAGGGCGTATTCCAGCCGGAGGGGGACGGACAGTTGTCGACACAGCCGGAAGTCATGATTCAGCGTATTGAGGAGCTTGTTCGAAGACGATTGACAACGGACAGAAGGATGAGTTACGGATGGTTGATTGTCCCTCTTCTTCCAATTCTAGTGGGAATAGCGCTTGCCGCGTCTCTAGTGCGGGTAATCATTTCCCTAGTCCCCGAATTCAGCAGCTTTGAACAGCCTCAAGAAGCATCGCGCCTATTCGGGGAAATTTTCGTGCTTTATGGAGTAGCGATCATGTCGCTATTCCTTGTACTTTTGCTGGGCGCATTTGCACTTTACAACCTTCTCGATCGAAGAAATGCCCATTTCAGGAGACAGCAACAGCTCTTCGTTACCCTCGCAAAGTATCTTGCAACCAAGGCCGGAGTAAGTTCAAGTTCGAAGCTGACGCTGATAGCCGAGGACTCCGTCTTCGAGGAGCAAGAGAGACCAGCCGGGCTTTGGTCAATACTGTATGTTTTCGTTACACCAATCATCGGTCTTGTAGTTGCTTACAACCTTACACAAGACCTGCGCAAGCACGAGGAACGACAGTCAAACTATTACCAAGTCCTCCTAGGCACTCTCGGCGAGATAGGCATTACAGCCACCCCGATGTCCCTGTACAAGTCGCACAAGAGGGATCCACTGTTGTACATAATACTGACAGCCATCACAGGTGGGATTTTCTGGATATACTGGTTCTACACGCTTCTCAAAGACTACAACGAACACTTCGCGGACCATTCGTCCTTCGAAGAGCAACTTCTTGCCGCGCTCAAACCAACAACGCCGCCGAGGGTCTGCGCGGCATGCGGGGGCTCAGTACCTGAGAACGCAAGATTCTGTCCATACTGTGGGGCCGCACAAAGAAGCTAGGGTGACTTCGATGAGATTTCCCTCGAAGATAGGTTTCGTGTTTAAGCGCAACAAACTGTTGATCGGAGTGATTGCCCTCACATTTGTGTCTATTATGACCGTCTCAACGGTAGTCGCCTATGTGATCTTCCTAACGTCTCCCGACCTGGTTAGCGGGCTTCGAGATATCTTCGGAACAGCCAAAGGATATCTTGCTCCGCCTCCTCCATACACGAATGAACTCTACCGACTCATTTTCCTGAACAACATAGGTCATTTCTGGAACCCGCTTCGCGCACTGGTTTGGCTACCCTTTGTCGGCGCCTACAGCTTGGGTTACGAACTGCTTCTGAACGCGATCCTAATCGGAGGCGTAGCATCTTTCACCACTCTGACTAGGGGGGCCGTCTACACCGTCGCGGGATTGACCCCACACGGGATAATTGAGATCCCAGCATTCATCCTAGAATTTGCTGGGTTGGCGCGGTGGCATGTTACCACCACAAAAGCGATTTACGCAAAATTGAGCGGCCGGAATGTTGACCGACCGCTACTTCTAGAGGGAATAAAGGATACTATGGTGTTGTCGCTGTTCTCAGTTGTGTTGTTTGCCGTGGCGGCATACATTGAGGCGTTCGTTACTCCACGTTTCTTGGGACTTTAGGCGAATTCGTAAGTGACTTGAACTGTGGCAGTAATCTCGACCGTACCGGGCTGGATCGGTGTAGCAGGGACTGCCTGGGCTAGCTTCTCGAAAGTTGGCTGGAATGTGTAACCTGGTGTCACGGAGATGGGCCCGACCATCTTGACTCCAAGACTTGTGGTCATCGCCTTTGCTTTGGCATCAGCATCTTGAATCGCCAGTTGCAGAGCTTGACTTTGGAGTGTCGCCAATGTCGAAGTTGAAAGCGTGAAGATTACTCCCTGTACTTCGTTCGCTCCCGCCATCAGTGCAACATCCAAGACCTTTCCTACTGAAGCCAAGTCTGTTAACGTGACTTGTATTGCATTGCGAGCTACGTATCCTAGAATTCTCGGCGGAGTAGTCTGATCGGGTTTACTTTCGTATATTGGAGTCAAGGAGTACGATGAGGTTTCTATGGAGTCCTTGCCGATCCCAGCATTGACAAGCGCTTCCATGACCTTGGACATGATAGCCGCATTGTCACTGGTCGCCTGAGTTGCTGATGCTGCCTGTGTCTGAACAGCGAGGAGTAAGACGGCTTCATCTGGGTTTGCTGATACCGTACCTACACCGGTAACTTGAAGCGTCTTCGTTATCGGAGTCGGAGGGATGACTTGTGGCCCTAGTGGTCTCGTCAGGGTTATGGCGCTGATAAGAACCATTGCTACTATTGCAATGGCAGCGAGATAGTAGATTCTTCGTGCCGCAATTTCACTCATTCAAAGCACCTCCCTTTTTCCTGGATGATTGGTGAAGGAACACTCCCTGCCATAACCTCATGGTTTTGAACATGGCGTTCATGTTTTAGAACACCCGAGGGGACACTCGCTGCAAAGTCCCCTAACGCTGGGGGAGAGGATATTTAATGGACAGGGATATGGTGAAAGGACACCCCTCCGTTGTCGTTTTCGTTACACTTGGCAGCTGAAATTTTATCTGGCCAGAGGCGAGGTAGGCGTCGAATTCGTGGTCGCACTTGTTCAAACTCTTCATAACCAGTCGCGTAATTGACCAGATATCGCGTGACGTGAGTCGACCCTACGAACGTATAGGACTATTGATGGGTACTTTGGAGAACGGATCGCTTTGGGTCAATGACATAATTCCCGCTGGTGGTGAGATGAGTGAGGTTTCTTGCGTTTTTCCTCCGGAGCGACTTGCGGAGGTCGCGCACGATATGATCGAGGGGAGGATAGAGGGGCGGATAGTTGGTTGGTATCATTCTCACCCAGGACATGGCTTGTTCCTGTCGCAGACAGATTTAGACACACACATGCGCTTCTACCAGTTCTCACCTTACGCGATATCACTGGTTGTTGACCCTAAGTCGCGAGAGTTTGGAATCTGGATTTATGAGAACGGCGTCGGGGTAGTGCAATTGCCAGCCAATCTTATTCACATCATTTGACCATGCTCTGATCGAGGATCTTGTTCTCCTTCACGATCATCGCATGAAGCTTCCGCACCGAGGGAATATTGGAGCCTCTAAGGTTTCTCGTAGTGCTCTTCCAGAGATCCCTCAATATGGTTGGAGGGTATCCTCTGCGGTTGTAGTTGATAACCTGCAGGAGAATGTCTAGGCCATCGGCGGCATGCACGATCTTTGACTCAATCGTCTTTCTCGCAAGAAACTCGTCTTGAAGGTTTGTGTATTCTCGAACGATATCAGAATGCTTTATTGCACGAATCAGATGGTTCCAAGCTGCGCGTTCAAGTTCAGCCTTGATCGCTTCACCCCTCCTTCCCAAGTAATCCAAGTAGGCCTTACTAATATCAAAGGTCAATGATTCCGAAAGATCGTGCAGGATAGCCATCCTCAGAACACGGACAATATTTACGCGGACACCACGTTTACGCTCAAGGTCAGTCAAGAGCATTGAAATCGCGCAACTCGAGAACGTGTGATCCGCAACAGACTCGACATCATGCAAGCTCACACCGTGGCTGATCCATCCAGTTCTCGGAAGTGTCTTCATCTTGGTGATATTCAAAAGGAAATCTAGGAACTTTGATGCCCCCGCTTGGTTCAACGCAGAGACAACAAGGGTTAAGCTTTTGCTACAATAGTTATTGCCTTTCCAGCTCATCTTGAGGCGCTATGCAATTACGTTTCGAGGCCAGCCCTATTCTATCGGATCATATTCTCATGACAGTGGTTCAAACGTAGGCTTTGCGAACTCCACTTAGGCGGACTGACGTGCTCGCTTAGCCGTATATGGCGAAGCTTTCTCTGCGATTCTGGCATACATGCGGGTCCTTGTCGGTTGCTAGGGAGAGCGCTTGAGTGGTTCGATTCACGCATTGATAAGATACTAGGTATTTTCTAGGCGAGTGCCTTGCCGCAGAATGGACAGAATGTGCGAATCTGACCTTTGCAGCCAAGATAACTCGGGTAGTATGCCGAAGCAATGTTTCCTGATACGAGTTATATCTTTGGCAGATTCGTACTTATTCAAAGGAACTGATTGAGCGGTCCCAGTTCATGTCCGCAAGCGCTAGGCTACTACCTGTCAAGGAATATCCGTGATACCGCAGTCCACATCGAAATCTGGATGCCAATTGATCCGATCTTGATCCTCAACTTGTTTCGGAACTAGGTTGCAGCCGTACTTCGTGTTGGCGATTAGCGATGTGAAGTTAACTTTGAACAGAGCCCGAGCTGTGGACGGCAGGAGCGTGGATAGGGCGAAAGCTGCAACTACCAGCGCTGAGATGTCGGAGACGGGTTTACCTCTTGTCAGAACAGTCAAGCCTGGGGCGGATGCTTTCTCGAAGATCTTCTCTTGGCTGTTGTCCTCGTAGGTTGCGATCAATGGCATTTTGAAGTTGACCGCGCCAGCGCACAAGACGCTTGCGGGAATAGTGGTTCCGTCCGGAAGCATGATCTGCCTGTTGCTGTCGAAGATGTAGGGTGCGCCAGAGAAGATTCTGCGCAAACTTTCCGTGCCCCTTGTGAGAGTGATGCCTACTGCAATCACTATGACTGCGATCAGAAAGAACGCCAACCTTTCGGCATCTTGTACATCCAGTCAGCTCGGAAGAAAGAAAGCAGCATTTTTCCTGTGATCTGAGATGGGTACACGAGCTGTTCTTCTGCTGGCGGCCTTGTACATCGTTCTCGTGGTTCTCACAGCCTTCAGGATTCCGGGTGGAATCTGGGGAGTGGTTAGGTCGGGGGATTCATTCTGGGACTTGTGGGAGCAGCCATAGCGATTAGGGCTGAGGTTAGGCTCTGGCAGGAACGCCCAGCCGCTTAGGCAAAGCTCGGCTCTGTCGGCGGCACCACATCGAGGCTGATGATCGCCTAGCGCTGCTTGCTGCGAACCGTTTTGATATCATATATGCGCGCGCCAAATGGTCGCAACCCGGCCGTCAGCAACCACGTAATCCAAACTTCGCGGGGATCGTTACTACAGAGTCCTGTTGCTGGTGACAAACTGAGTACATGCTTGAATTCCCTGACTCCGTGTAGGCATGATTCCATGGAAGTCGTCGGCAAGTCCAGCATCACCGGGAAATTTCAAGTGACGCTCCCGAAATCCGTAAGAGAATACCTCAGGGCTGATAACGGCGACCTATTGGTCTTCATCAAAGACCACGATAAGATTGTGGTAAAGAGAGGCACAGTGAAGATCGAAGAATGAATCATTCGCTTGGCTCTTGATGGAGGCTTTCAAGATTAGCTGATTGAGATGCATCGGCGACGAACGGGTAGAGAGTTCAACGATGTGTTAGTCGAATCCATAGACGAAACCATAGTCGCGCTATTCAGCCGGAAAGTGGTCGATGCGCTCTTCCTTCACCTACAGACAGTTCACTCTATTACGAAAAATGAGGTCCCCTACCGACTTGAAACACTGTTCTCTACACTGGAGAGGACATTTGGCCTCTCTAGCTCCAAGATAATCTGCAAAGCGATTGCGAGGAGACTCCATGTCAAACTTGCTTTAGCCTTCTTTGACAATCCTGGCCGAACATTTCTCGAATACGTTGAAGAAGCGAAGATCAAGCTAGAAGACAGTAAGATCCAACTCTGAAGAGGAAAGGAAAAGACTTGCCAAGAAGAAGGAAACTTGGAGGAGTATCATCCAAACCCGCAAAGCCGAAAGTCAGATACAAGAGGACTTCGCAAATCGGCATCACGGAAGGCAGGAGAGCGGATGGCTTACTGCTTCACGCAGACCTTCTACGAAAGAGCTTCAACAGTGCCAAGGACGCCCTCTTCGTCCTTGACGCCAAGGTTCCCCCCGTCATACTAGAATGCAATCAAGCGGCGTCCAAAATCTTTGGATACAACAAGTCTGAGATGGTAGGCAGAACGACGGCTTTTCTTCACGTAAGCAGCGAAAGCCTCAGAAAGTTCCAAGCTCAACTCTACCCAGCGATTAAGAAGAATGAGTACTTCAGCTTCGACTATCAAATGAAGCGCAAAGATGGCTCCGTGTTCCCCTCGGACCACACGGTGACGCCGCTTCTAGACGACCATGGGAAGCGAATAGGCTGGGTTAGTGTTGTAAGAGACTTAACAGAACAGAGGCAGGCGGAGGAGACACTGCGGGAGAGTGAGGAGAAGTATAGGGCACTAGTAGAGAATTCGCCCAACATGATTGGAATCCTCCAGGATGGGATTCTGAAATACGTTAACAAGACTGGGCTCGAAAGGTTGGGTTGGAACTACGAAGAGATCACTTCACCTTCCTTTGACCCAATAGAGAATGTGGTTGCTGAGAGATTCAGAAGTCTGGTCAAAGAGAATGTCGGCAGAAGGCTGCGTGGTGAAGACATTCCACCTTATGAGATAAGCCTAGTCACTAGGGACGGCTCTGAAATCTGCGTAGTGGTTCGAGGGGCAAGAATCACCTACAAAGGCAGGCCTGCGGACGAGTTCGTCTTCATCGACATTACTGAACGTAAGCAGATGCAGCAAGAGCTCTTAAGGTCTAATCAATTCTTGACGAGCGTCATAGAGAATGCGGATGTCTGGCTTGATGTGCTAGACGAGAAAGAACGCGTCCTAATCTGGAACAGGGCTGCAGAAGTTGCGAGCGGCTATTCTCGAGAAGAGGTCGTGGGACACTGGAAGATATGGGAATGGCTCTACCCAGATCAAGAATACCGAAAGCAGATCACTGAAACTGTCGCCGACATACTGCAACATGGAAGGGTTGACACGAATGTTGAGACAAAGATCAGGCGGAAGGACGGGGAGACTAGGATAATATCTTGGAACGATCGGGCCCTAACTGACTCGGATGGCAAGGCGATCGGGACTATCGCAATCGGGCACGACATTACTGAACTGAGGGAGATGCAAGACGAGCTTGAACGCTACTCCAAGCACCTGAAGGAATCTGAGGAGAAGTTGAGGGCACTCCATCAACACGCGTTGCAGCTGGGCTCCGCCAGCAATATCGAGGAGATCGCGGAGAGTACACTGGATGCAATCCAATTTGCCCTCGGATTCGATGTCGCTGATGTCTACCTCGTTGCCGGAGATTGTCTGCGAGTGAGAGGAACGAGGGGAGCACCAACAGGATTATCTGAAGAACACCTTAACGGACGCGGCTTGGTGGCGAAAGCTGCGAGAAGCCAGGCAACAATTCGAGTATCGGACACGACCAAAGAACCGGACTATGTTGATAGAAAAGGATGGGATTGGACGGGGCCTCACACGATGCTTTCGGAGCTTGCCGTACCCGTAGTAGTGGACGCAGAAACTGTTGCCGTCCTGAACGCCGAAAGCATTCGTCTTGATGCCTTCTCTAGCGAAGACCAGAGACTCCTCGAAACATTGGCGGCTCACGTTGGATCCGAAATGCACCGTCTGAAACGCGGGCAAGAACTTGAGACGTATTCAAAACATCTTGAGGAGCTTGTGGAAGAACGCACCAAGAGACTTCTCGAGAGTGAGGAAAGATATCGATCCATAGTTCAGAACATTCCAGCCATGGTGTGGACTTCCAGCGAGAAGGGCGATGCAGTATTCATCACGCCAAATGTGAAAGAACTTCACGGCTATACCCCAGAGGAAGTCTACACTGGTGGCCAGCCCGTCTGGTCCAAGCACATACATCCAGATGACAGAGCGAAGTTGAGCGAAGGGTACGAGGCGCTCTTCACTGATGGAAGAGTGTTCGATGTCGAATACAGGTATCAACGACCTGATGGCAAGTGGCTGTACTTGAATGATCGGGCTGACTTGGTGTACGAGAAAGACGGGGTAAGATACACGGATGGAGTCACGACGGATATCACCGAACGCAAGAAGATTGAGACCGCTCTACGTGAGTCCGAGGAGAGGTTCAGAGGAATCGCTGAGAGAAGCGTTGATGGAATCTTCGAGGTTGATCTTGAGGGTCGCTTGACTTACGCTTCCCCGGCGGTGGAGAGGATCTTGGGTTACGAGCTCGGGGAAGTGGTTGGGACACTTTTCCACAAGTACCTGTCTACATCGGAGCTTCCGAAGGCCGCTTCAAGTCTGAGTAGTCTGAGAGACGGAAAGAATGTCGAGGGCGTAGAGTTTTGTGCTCTGAAGAGAGACGGGTCTCAGGTTTTCGTTGAGATCGGCTGCTCTCCAATTGTCACGGGCGCAAAGGTTGTTGGTGCCCAAGGAATCATCAGGGACACAACTGAACGGAGGAAGACGGAGGAGCGTCTTCACCAAGCTGAGCGGTTTGCTGTGATCGGAGAAACAGCGACAATGGTTGGGCACGACCTCCGTAACCCGTTGCAAGGAATAGCGGGGGCTGCATACAATATAAGAAAACAACTACGGAATGCACCTGACCCATCCACGAAAGAGATGCTCGCAGTCATTGACAACGGAGTTGAATACGCAAATGGAATCATCAATGACCTGTTGGAGTTTTCAAGAGAAATACAACTCCAACGATTCCCCGCTACACCAAGATCAATGGTAACGCAAACGCTCAAAGAAGTTAAGGTCCCAGACAACATCCGAATAGACGATACGACAGTAGATGCTCCAGAGATTCTTGTGGACGAACCGAAGATTAGACGTGCACTTATGAACCTGATCAAGAACGCCATCGATGCGATGCCGGAAGGAGGAAAATTGTCAGTATCTAGCGTGAATTCAGAGAGCGAAGTGTCGATAACTGTCAGCGATACGGGATCTGGAATTGCCCAAGACCAAATGGAGAAGATTGGGACGCTGCTCTATACAACCAAGGCGAAGGGGATAGGACTAGGACTGCCAATCTGCAAGCGAATTGTTGAAGCCCATGGGGGCTCAATGTCGGTTGAGAGCATTGTGGGAAAGGGAACAACCTTCACGCTGAAACTTCCAATCGGAGGTGAACCATCATGAGTGAAGACGAAAAAGGCAGAATACTTGTCATAGACGACGATGAGGGAATACGTAAAGTCGTCAGTGCGGCATTGAAAAGTGAGGGTTACCTAGTGGACACAGCGAGCAATGCGAAGGAAGCCATTGAGAAATCCCAGACCAACTTCTACAACCTGGCGCTCATAGATATCCGCCTACCAGACATGGACGGCACAGAACTTCTGACCGCCATGAAGGAAACAACCCCAGAGATGATGAAGATCATTCTTACCGGCTACCCGGCACTACAGAACGCCGTAGAAGCAGTAAACAAAGGCGCCCACGCCTATTTGGTAAAGCCAGTCAACATGGACGAACTGCTTCGAACAGTCGAAGAGCATCTGAAAAAACAAAGCGAACTGAAGGAATATGGCCAGGAAAGGCTAGCTCAATTCGTGGAGACACGTTTCAAACAACTGCAAACAGAACTCGACACCCCAAAGACGACGAACAAAGAGTAACTCCAACGACAATGCTGCATTTCAGCCCCGTTGGGTCCAACTCTAGCCTCCATTCAACGAACGGGAACAATTTGGTTCTTGATCTTTGATCTTGCCGTTCACATGCACATCGGTCTCGTAGAACTCTAACAAGGATCTGAGGGCAGCTCGCATGTGGAATGCTGCTGAAAGACTCTTCTGAGCGAGGGGCGCCAATCTGCCTTTGATCTGTATGACGACCTCTAGAGGCTGCTGCAGAGCTGGGTCCATGAAAAGCTTGGGTGTCTCGTCTTCCAGAAATTCATAAAGGCGTTTGGCATAGTAGCCTTTGGTTGTGGGTTTGATGTCCGATCCGTCTAGCCAACCCTTCACCTCTAGGAGTTCCTGGAATCGTTCGATCCGCTCACGCTTTCAGGCTTTGACTTTTGTTCTTGGCGCAGACTTGCTGGGCTAGTTGGATGAAAGCGGCGTTCCTCGTGATCCTCGTAGTCGTAACCTATGGGGTTACAGTCACTGCTTTCTGGATGACCTCTCCTAAGAGCTTGACAATCTATCCCAGCATGGATAGTTACAGTTGGCAATCTATCCCGCACGCCAATAACGGCGGTTCCAACAATTTCGAGATAACTTCGGCAAGTCAAGAGTTGAATAAGAACATGAGAGGATGGTTAGCCTTCAACATCTCAGCTATCCCGTCCGGTATTTGGGTCATCAACGCCGAGCTACGCCTGAGGATATGGCACAAAACTACAAGCGAGCCATCCGAGCTGATTGGAGATAGCACTGGTCGAATATACGCGGTCTATCGTTTGACGCAGCCTTGGACAGAATATGGAATAACTTGGGCAAATCAACCAGCCTACACCGAAGAACACCATACGACCGCCGCTGTCCCACCCGGTCAAGGTGGGTGGGAGGGTCCGATACTCTGGATGGAATGGGACATACCGGACATTGTGAAGGATTGGCTTTCGGGAGCAGGCAACTACGGAGTCTTGGTTCGCGATATGCAAGAGAACTCTACGATACTCTACTCCACTCAATTCTTCACGCGCGACCAAGTTCCGAACTCTGGATACTATCCAAGACTCATTGTAACCTATGTAACTCCACAGGAAGTAGCCCTTTTCAGTATCGTCCTGATCCTAGAAGGATTCCTTATCATCAGTATCTGGCGAAGGAGAGAAAGTCCACGTGCACAGTCAGAAGTGTGATGATGCTAGATGGGTCGTTTGGCTGAGGGAGCTAGAAACGCAGTAGAAGTCTGTATGGCGGTCAAACGAGGAGAACATGTACTGATTCTGACCGACCGAGAAACTATCGAAGTTGGAGAAGCCATTCGGGATGCAGCCGAGGAGGCATCCGGAAGCAACGTGAAATTGCTCATAATGGAAGACTACACGGACCGACCGGCAAGGGAACTACCTAAGCCTGTTCTTGGGATGATTCCTTGGGCGGATGTCACCTTCTACGCTGCCCGGAGCAAACCCGGAGAACTCGCAATCCGAGAACCCTTCATTCGAACGGCAGTAAGGTACGCGCGGCACGCACACATGCCCAACATCACAAGGGAACTGATGGAAACCGGTATGTGCGCTGACTATCTGAAAATCTCAGACCTGACTAACAAGCTAGAGGCCGTGGTGAAGGGGCGCCGGAAAGCCAAGGTCACGAACAATGTTGGATCAGATCTTGATGCAGAGTTCAATTCTTCTTGGAAGTGGAAGGTCTCTGACGGATTGTACCATAAGAAAGGAATGTGGGGAAATCTTCCTGAGGGTGAGATTTACACAGCGGCCTACAGAGCAAATGGCACGATGATCATTGACGAACTCGGAGACTGGTTCAGCCCAAAGTACGGTGTGCTCACGAAAACACCTGTGACTTTGACCGTAAAGGATTCACGAGTTGACCTATCCTCAGTCAAGTGTGGCAATGAACAGCTCAGGAAGGAATTCATTGAATACCTGAGCACAGACCCTAACAGCAACCGTCTCGGCGAATTTGCGATAGGCACAAACATCTTCCTTGAACGCTTAACAGGCAACCTACTGCAGGATGAGAAATTCCCATCCGTCCACTGCGCCTTCGGCAACCCGTTCCCGGACGAAACTGGGGCTGATTGGAAATCGACCACACACGTAGACGGGATAATGCTAAAGTGCAGCATCTGGATGGATGGCAAACAGATAATGGATGAGGGCAAGCACTTAACCAAGTAACCGAATCTTTATCCAGTGAAATTCTGACACGCGGACTAGCAACCCAACGAAAGCAATAAGTAAGGACTTTCGTTATCACACCAGTCCTTCATCGGGTTTGAGGAAATTATCGTGTCAGCATTCAGAGCTGGGAAAATTGAGCGAGTAGCAGGACCTGTCGTCGTAGCGTCTAACATGCTCGGTGCTCGCATGTATGAACTTGTCAAAGTCGGTAGCGCCGGACTAATTGGTGAGATAATCCGAGTAGAAGCTGACACAGCGACAATGCAAGTCTACGAGGAGACGACCGGAATCAAACCAGGCGAGACTGTGGAACGCACCGGAGCCCCGCTCTCCGTGGAGTTGGGACCAGGTCTAATTAACCAGTTCTTTGACGGAACTCAACGACCGCTTCCTATATTGCTGGATAAGGCAGGAGCATTCATTCGCAGAGGAATATCCGCTCCCGCACTCGACCGCGACAAGAAATGGAAATTCACACCTGGAGTGAACAAAGGAGATAAAGTGATTGGAGGCGACGCCCTCGGCGAAGTTCCCGAGACTGTTCTTGTTAAGCATCGAATCCTTGTTCCCCCCAATACTGCTGGCATTGTCAGGTCGATTGTTGGGAAGGACGAGTACACCTTAGACGATCCGATTGCAGAAATAGAGACCAATCGTGGCGATGTCAAACTTTGTCTAGTGCAATCCTGGCCGGTTCGAATACCACGTCCTGTCCGCGAGAAGGTTCCTTCAGACACACCGCTGATAACCGGACAGCGAATTATCGATTTCTTCTTCCCCATCTCGAAAGGGGGCACAGCCGCGATTCCAGGAGACTTCGGAACGGGCAAGACGATTATGCAACACCAGCTCGCGAAATGGGCTGATGCCGAGGTAATTGTCTACGTTGGTTGCGGTGAACGCGGCAATGAGATGACGGAGGTTCTTGAGACTTTCCCCGAGCTTAAGGACCCAAGGTCTGGGCAACCATTGATGGAGCGGACGATTCTCGTTGCAAACACCTCCAATATGCCCATCGCAGCGAGAGAAGCAAGCATGTACACGGGCGTCACCTTGGCTGAATACTTCCGCGATATGGGATATGACGTAGCGCTCATGGCCGACTCTACGTCGCGTTGGGCTGAGGCATTGCGCGAGGTTTCGGGACGCTTGGAGGAAATGCCCGGTGAGGAAGGTTACCCAGCCTATTTGGCATCACGATTGGCGGAAATATATGAGAGAACGGGACGCGTGAAAGTGATAGGTACCGATGAGAACAAGCTCGGCTCAGTTTCAGCCGTCGGTGCAGTGTCTCCCTCCGGAGGAGACTTCTCAGAGCCGGTAACCCAGAACACACTTAGAATTGTGAAAGTCTTCTGGGCACTAAGCAAGCCGCTAGCCGAGCGGAGACACTTTCCCGCTATCGATTGGCTAACAAGCTACTCGTTGTACCTCGACTCGCTCGAGAATTGGTACAAGAGCCAGATGGGCCCCGAATGGTCCGCCCTACGAAAGGAAGCGATGGCGCTCCTTCAACGTGACGAGGAACTTCGCGAGATAGTCATGCTCGTAGGTCCTGACGCGCTCTCCGAGAGCCAGAGAGTCATTTTGGAAGCAGCTCGAATGATTAAGGAAGATTTCCTTATCCAGAGCGCCCTTCACCCCGTAGACAGCTACTGCTCTCCAGAGAAGACGTTTCGGCTAATGTGGTTGATCATGAAATTCTACGACAGAATGAAGAACGTAGTTGACAAAGGGATCTCTCTACAGCGCGCACTGGATCTGCCTGCAAAAGATGAGATTGCGCGAGCCAAGATACATCCCTCAGAAACCTTCGACCAACTTGCTGGAGGTCTCGAGGTCAAGATAGAACAACAGTTCCAAGATCTGACCAAGGAAATCCTTGAAGTGGCCAAGTGAGGCAGAATACATGTCAGTGGTGGTTAGAGAGTACTCGACAGTTGACCGGATCTCAGGACCACTTCTCTTTGTACACAACGTGAGAGGGGTCGGGTTCGGCGAATTGGTCAGGATTCGGACACCGACCGGAGAGGAAAGAAGAGGGCAAGTTCTTGAGATTCGGAGCGATATGGCTGTCGTGCAGGTCTTCGAGGGCACCTCTGGATTAGACGTTTCTTCGACAGCCGTTCGCTTCGTCGGTGAGACCCTTAGACTTCCCGTCTCAAGTGATCTACTTGGAAGAGTACTCGACGGAAGCGGGAACCCAATAGATGGCGGACCGCGCATTCTTCCTGAAGATTACTGGGAGGTACACGGCGCACCTATCAATCCATACGCCCGGACATATCCCAGAGAGTTCATACAAACGGGGATTTCAGCCATCGACGGCATGAACACCCTCGTGAGAGGACAGAAGCTTCCATTGTTCTCTGGCGCAGGCCTGCCACACAATCGGGTGGCCGCCCAAGTTGCACGCCAAGCGAGGGTCAGAGGAACAGAGGAACCATTCTCAACGGTCTTCGCAGCTATAGGGATCACGGCGGATGAGGCCAGATTCTTTCGAGAGGACTTCGAGAGACAGGGGGCCTTCGAACACGTCACGATGTTCGTCAATCTTGCAGATGACCCGGCGATCGAACGAATTCTGACACCACGAATGGCCCTTACCGCGGCGGAATATTTCGCCTTCAAGCTAGACATGCACGTTCTGGTTATCCTCACCGACATGACCAATTACGCCGAGGCTCTGCGTGAGATTTCTGCAGCAAGGGAAGAAGTCCCGGGACGGAGAGGTTACCCTGGTTATCTTTACACCGACCTAGCCACCATCTACGAACGCGCCGGGAGAGTACACAAGGCCAAAGGTTCAATCACACAGATGCCAATCTTGACCATGCCCCATGATGATATCACGCACCCGATTCCCAACCTAACGGGTTACATTACAGAGGGCCAGTTGATAGTTGACCGTGGACTTTACAGGAAAGGTGTCTTTCCCCCTGTCGATGTATCTCCATCCCTTTCGCGACTGATGCGGGAGGGAATCGGAAAGGAAAGAACTCGGCAAGACCACCGTGAGGTTTCAGACCAACTCTACTACGCATATGCTGAGGGACGAGCGTTCAGGGATCTCGTGGCGGTCGTCGGAGAAGAGGCACTTTCCGCCAGAGACAAGATATACCTAAGGTTCGCCGATGAGTTTGAACGACGCTTCGTAAACCAAGGCGAATATGAGAACCGCGACATCGAAAAGACGCTTGACCTAGGATGGGAGCTACTTGCGATGCTACCTGAGAGTGAGCTGAAACGTGTTGACCCTGCCACAATCAAACAATTCCACCCCAAGTACCGGACTGGGACAGGAAGCTGAATGCCCGAGCTCATTGCTGGTGTTCACCCAACCCGAATGGAACTATTGACGCTGAGGAAAAGGCGCAATATAGCAGAAAGAGGTCGCGATCTCCTAAGAGAGAAACTTGATGCATTAATGCTGGAATTCTTCCAGTTCGTCCGCGAGATCTCCGCCCTTAGAGCGAAGGCACAAGAACTTCTGTCTCAAGCGTACGATAGCTTCGTGGAAGCCCAGATGGCGATGGGCTACATGAAGCTTGTACAATCGTCCATAGGCGTTGAGGACAGGTTCTCGACAGAATCGAAGTCTCGGAATGTGATAGGCGTCACGATACCCTACATACAGGTGAACGTCAAACCTCTCACGGAATTTCCCTACAGCCTCTATGATACCTCAGCGAAACTCGATGAAGCCACCTTGAAGATGGCAGATGCGATCAAGGCTATTGCGGAACTCTCCAGCGCTGAGGCCGCCGTGAGAAAGCTCGCGGAAGCAATCGCGGCCACCAAGAGGCGCGTCAATTCATTGGAATACGTGGTCATCCCCCGCATGCTCAGCACCATTCGGTACATCGAGATGCACTTAGAAGAGGCCGAGCGAGAGGACTTCTTCCGATTGAAGAGAATCAAGAGCAGAATGGCGAAGGCTGAAGCCAAGAGAGAACTTCAGATTCCCGCAGCCTAAGCGCCAAGATCCGCAACCTAGGAAGACTGGCCTTTCAGGAGAAGTATCGCTCGGGCAAGGTCACCTCGCGCCTCAATAAGGGCCTTCCTCGATTCTTCCAGAGTCTTGCCAGTTTGTTGGGCTACTAATTCGACATCCGCTTCAGGCGTAGTCTCATTTTCTACCCGAGCGGCTGACTCGGAGACACGGCCATCAGCTATTTGGTACATCTTCTGCCCCTGAACTGTAACCAGAGTAACGTTGGGTGCTTCGATGATTATGTCTTTAGAGGGGGTCTTTATGATGACCTTTGTGACATCAGGCAGTTCATCCACCTTCATGCCCATCTTCTGCATCATTCTCGTTGCGTCGCGTCCACTGGGAACGCCGCGTGCTGCCTTGAGAGCCTTGTAGGCCAATCTTTCTCAACGCCTCAAGTTTCAGCTCTCGAATACAATAAGAATATCGGCCTTCAGTCTACCTCAGTCCTGAGACAGATTCAATGGCTTCCAAGATAGCTCCATCAGTAATCATTCTCGCAACGGCTTCGATGTCTGATGACATCGGGCGGTCTTCTCGGAGCATAGGAACCTTCTCTCGGATTTTCTCATACAGCAATCTCGTCCCCTTGCCGCATTTGTCGGGACCTCTAAAGTCGAGACCCTGCGTTGCACAGATCAGTTCAATCGCGATAGCTCTTTGAGCGTTCTGGAGAATTGTCCTCGCTTTGAGCGCTGCGGTCGCACTCATGCTGACGAAATCCTCCATGTTGCCAGATGTTGGTATCGTGTCAACGGTAGCTGGGTGAGCTAGGACTTTGTTCTCTGAAGCAAGCGCGGCCGCCGTGTACTGCAGGGCCATTAAGCCAGAATGCAATCCCTCCAACCCTTTAGCTCCAACTAAGAAAGGAGGGAGACCATTACTCAGGTCTGCGTCAAGTAATCTAAATACTCGCCTTTCAGAAAGATTCGCGATCATCGAGAGAGCTATGGAAATGAAGTCCATCGCCATTCCCACAGGCTGACCGTGAAAGTTACCACCTGATAGAACATCCGGACCGTCTAGGAATACTAGCGGATTATCAGTGGCAGAGTTAATTTCAACCTCCACAAGTCTCCGAGCGAAAGCAACAGCCTCCCGAGCAGCACCAAGAACCTGAGGAGCACACCTCAACGAATATGCATCCTGCGCAGGCTCATGCTCTGCACTCACCTTTTCTTTGACAAGCCTACTTTCTCTGATCATCGAGCGAATGTTATACGCAGAATCGATCTGGCCTTTGAAAGGTCTTGCCTCATGAATCCTGGGATCAAGAGGTTGAACGGACCCGAGTAAAGCTTCAAGTGTAGACGCCATGGCGACATCGGCGATCTTGACCAGTTGCTCAGCATCATGCACCACCAAGACTGCTAAGGCAGTAGACATCTGTGTCCCATTGTTCAGCGCAAGCCCCTCCTTCATAGTCAGTGAAAGTGGCATCCGTCCAACCTCCTTGAGGACCTGCATTGCAGACATCGTCTTTCCATGAAACTCAACTGAACCCTCGCCCATAAGTGCCAGTGACATGTGTGACAACGGAGCAAGGTCCCCACTCGCTCCAACAGACCCCCTTGACGGAATCAGAGGGTGGATACATTCGTTCAGAAAATCCTTAATCAACAACGCGACGACTGGTCGAATTCCCGAAAGCCCTTTTGCCAACGTATTTAGACGAAGAAGCATCAATGCACGTACAACGTCCGTGGGAAGATCTTCGCCAATGCCACAGGCATGACTTCTTATGAGATTCGTTTGGAGCTGAGTTGCTTGATCCAAGGTGATCCTTGTTTCACTCAGTGCTCCGAATCCAGTTGTGACTCCGTAGATCGTCACGCCATCGTGGGCGAGACGTTCAAGAGCGAGGCGCGATTTCTCGATATTTTCCAGCGCATCCTTTGAAATTTCAACTCGAGCCTTCGCCCGCGCTACTCTGACGACATCTTCTATCGTCAGTGAAGACCCGTTGACGATGATCGTTTCATCCGACATGACTCTTCCTCACGGCCGCTCTATCCTGGGTACTAGTGTTTGAATGTGTTTGTCAACTGGCAAGAACAGATGCATCGTATCCGTCCAATCTTTTCTTGAAACCATGAGTTCTCTGCGCATCCGAGGAAGTCGAGGATACCAGCAGCAAGCAGAGCCTCCAGCGTTTTCAAGAGCCGCTTTGAACCGTACTGTTGGCTTCTAGACTTTCGTACCCTGTGCAGAGACGTGCGCGAAGGTATTTATATACGCCCTAAGGCGTACGACCGAAAAAACATCTGTTCGGTGCCATCTTTGGGCAATCCACCGCTTGAGAAGCTGCGATGACCTACTTGAGCATCGGAACCCCTCCACCAACATCTTCTTTGATCCTTATCCTTGCTCTAGTCTTATCGGCATCCTTCACACAGAATGTGAATGCTGCGCCGTTCTTCGACGCGAAAGTTTTGCTGACGTTGAAGGCAGACCCCGCTCTCCGAACGACACTTGAACAAACGGCAACCCACGCTGATTCTGAAGTAAGAGTCATGCTGGTCTTTTCTCAACCGCTGTCAACTGAACAGGTGAGGAATCTATACTCCTTGGGAACCATCGGGACTCTAACGACTCACGTCGCTTCGATGCATTTGCCTCGAACGGCATTACCGCAACTCGCCTCTCTGGACTTCGTCGAACGCATTTCACTCCCGAAAACATTGGAATCCCGACTGGATGCCAGTGTGCCTGAGATACTCGCTGACGAGGTGTGGGAAACGGCAAGGGACTATGAGGGTAACCCTGTGGATGGTACTGGAGTTGTGATAGGGATTGTCGACAGCGGTATAGACTACCTACACAAGGATTTCTACTTCAAGAACGGTACCAGCAAAATACTCTCCATCTGGGACCAGTCGGTCACTGGCAAAGCGCCTAGTGGGTTCGATTATGGGAACGAATGTACAAGACTGGACATACAGATCAAAGCGTGCAGCGAGTCCGACGGAGTTACAAATCGGCTGGAAAGGGGGCATGGAACAGCGGTCGCCGCGGTTGTGGCTAGTACTGGTCAAGCAACGACTCTTCTCGGTAGCTGCCTGCGCTATGACGGAGAAAAGTGGCACAATGACACCGCGAGATGTCAGGACCGCGACAGAACCCCTTTCCTACTCCTCAATGCTTCTATTGACTTTCGCTATTTTGGAGCCCACGAAGAGTTCAACACATTGTACTTCGAATTCGCGGCGAAGGGCGTTTATGGTCCACTCAAATGGGAATATTCTACGGGGTCTGGTTCTTGGAGGCATCTCACAATAGACTCAGATGGAACAGCGGCATTCGATCACAATGGAACAGTAGTTTTCACACCGCCTATCGACTGGGCGCCAGACACGGTGAACGGTGATGCAAACGCGTATTGGCTTCGCTTGAGGACCAATACCGTCAGTAGACCTGCATCAGTCTATCGAGTCCAAGAAAGCCCACCTTATATCGGCGTCGCTCCGGGTGCCTCGATCATTGCGGTAAAACTCATCGACGGAAGTGAAGACCACGTTCTTGACGGTATGAGCTACGTGGTAGAAAAAGCTCGTGAACTTGGACGCCCGCTCGTAATCGATCATAGCTTAGGTGACGCCTTAGGTTCCCATGACGGAACGGAAACATTAGAGCTTGCCTTCGCAGACTTCGCTGAGGACGGGATACCGATTGTTGTCGCCGCCGGAAACTCGCGAAACAAGAATCTGCATGTAAGTGGGAAACTCTCACCTGCACAGTCCGTAACAGTCTCTTGGAACATGTATGAGAATGAGAGTCAGAATTACATTGACATCTGGTATTCGGTTTCTAGTATCTTCGCAATCTCGGTTAGGACGCCGAGCGGCAGAACTGTCTCGGGTCCAACACCTGATTCAGGGATCAGTACAGAGGACGGGAGTGTCATAATCATACCTGACGAGCGCCCCACGGGGAAAGAGTGGTGGATCAATGTTACGTCTCTTGGCGGGAAGCCCCTCCAGACGAACCCTTGGTCATTTACACTAACCGGCGTGACCGTCTCGGACGGGACGTGGGACGCTTGGAGCGAGCCTGGTAATTTCACTGCTAATGCTGACAGCCTTCTCGCAAAACGCTACATTATCGATCCATCAAATACCATCGACACTCCGGGCGCAGCCAAAGGGGTGATAACTGTAGGCGCCTACATGACGAAGTACCGCTGGAGGTCCGGGTGTAGCATTTGCATAACGCATTCGCAAGATGTGGGTTTACGTGGAATCTGGTGGAGCCCCTACGCACCCGGAGTTGGCAATCTAACCTACTCAAGCAGCATGGGACCGACCAGAGACGGCAGAATGAAGCCAGACATTGTGGCCCCCGGCGCTAACATCGCCACGGCTAGGGCAATAACAAGACCTCAAAGATTTTCCGACCCAGACAATTATCACCAAATTTGGCGTGGAACAAGTTTCTCGGCTCCGCATGTGACCGGTGTGATCGCCCTCATGCTCCAGATGAACCCTCACCTTAGTCCAAGCGAAATCAGAGCTACCCTGACCGCGGATGCAAGACAAGACAGTTTCACGGGCCAAATCGACAAGCAAAACGGATCACCGCTCTGGGGTTGGGGAAAGGTGAACGCACTGAAATCAACCCAGGACGCCCCGGAACTCTATTCCATTAGGCTGGAAATTGCCTCGATTGGTCGAGACCTTCCCGTCAATCTTACTCTTGATGGTCAACTTCTCCTTACGACATGGCTCAACCAAACCCACGTTCATATTCTTGAATTTCGTCGAGACGGAAACCATACGATCGCACTAACGCCTGTGATCTCCATAGGGAATGGAACACGGTATGCAGTAAGCGGGACTCCGTGGACGTTCTCTTCAGGTGGAATCAGAACGTATCGATATCGGCTGCAGTACTTCTTGCGCGTTGTCTCTGAGTATGGTTACGCAACAGGGACAGGTTGGTACGACGCGAACTCAACAGCTATCGTCAGTGTGATTCCTTCCTCGGTGCCGGGCTACCGATTTGCGGGATGGTCGGGGTCGACCAACTCTAATTCGACCACGATAGATTTGACCATGAACTCAGACAAGGAAATCGTGGCTCGGTGGGAACCCGAAGAAGCTACAGAGCCTATGCCCAGCTCGTACGTGCCCTTGATCGTAGCTGTGCTTGTCATTTCTTTGGTAGCTGTGTTCACTCTCAAATATCTTCGTGGAAAGACAAAGGTTAGACTTCGCTTGGCTCCTCAGCACCCTTCCGAACCTTAACCGCGACCCCTCTCTCGAAATACCGCATCTCAGCGCCACTTAGTACAGCTCTTCCAACCGCCAATAGTTTGCCGTCCTCGTCCGTTACGATGACCTCCTCCATTGGCCTCAACCTCTCGTCTGCACGCACAACATGCTTGGCGAAGACATCGCTCCCCGCCTTGATGAACTCCGCCACATCCTTCTGAACCACAACCACATTGGGGGGTTGTTTGATTCTCGAGAGTATGATCTTCGCGCCATGAGGTGTAAGGGCAAGATAACCGTCCTTGGGTCTCAGTGTAGCGATCAACTGTCCACTTCGGAAAATGTGCCTGATTCTTCCGGTGCGCTTTGAGCAGACTATTCGAGTATCTCTATCGAACAGCACCGCTCCAACGCCTTTCCCAAATTGATAGTTTCCAATTCCTACCAACTTCCGAAGTTGGGCCAAAGCGGGGCGATCCAAAGTTATCATAAGCGGTGAGTCGAGAAACCAATTTAAGCTTCAAGCTAGCTTCCCGAAAGCGACCGAGACGCTCGCATTTGAACTGCGATATCTGCGGAAGAGAAATCATAGGTCAGCCCTTCAGGGTTAGGGTCGAAGGAGCGAAAATGCTGGTCTGCAACCAGTGCGAAAGATTAGGTAAACCCTACGAAGAACCACCTGATACGGCTCGGCGCCCTCTCAGAACGCGTCCACTTCCGAGTTTGCCGCGACGCAGAGCTCCTGAGTTGCCCAGAGAGATGCATGAGTTTGAAGTCGCTGAGGACTATGGGGAACGTGTGCGCAGACATCGCATGAAGTCAGGACTGTCCCAGGACGTTCTGGCGAAGCGCGTCAAGGAAAAGCTGTCAGTCATCCAAAAAATAGAAACTGGGAAAATGATCCCAGACACACGATTATGTAGAGCCTTGGAGCATGAGCTTAGGGTTAAGCTTTTGGTGCCGCGCAAGGAGGTTTCGCCAGTTCCGAAGACTGCGGCACCGACTGCAATCACACTTGGTGAGATTGCGAGAATCAAGGGAGAATCGCAAACGGAGCGATCTGACTAGCTCTCCTTGACCCGTTTCCCACGTTCCGTGGGAATTATCTGCAGCTTCGGGTTCGGAAAGCTGACGTTAAGACGGCTATGCTTGAAGAGCCAGTCGAGAAAGATCCCAAGAGCACTTACCTCGCTTAGGGGCTGGTTTGTTACAGCAACATTCCAGTCTGCAAGTTTGAAAATTTCTGCAGGCATCTTCTCTGCTCCTACAACGACCAGTTTGTTGGCGTCGGAATGGCGAATGTGATGGATAATCTTCGGCAGTGGAATACCGTAGGCAGTTAGATGGATGATTCTGCCTCCTAATCTCTTCCATTCCTTCGCGATCGTCCGCCAAGGCTTTCCGGTCTCGATTGTGAAATCTCCACCAAACTCCAATGTCACACGACTCATTGTCTCCTCGAGCTCTCTGTCATGGACATCTGACACAATGACGCCGTTGGCGCCAAGCGCACGCGCCGTTAAGCACACATGGGTTGTTACTCGCATGTCCCTTGGGATTCTGTGCCCCATGCGCATAACCATAACGCGCTGCTCTCTTTGCGCGTCTCTTGTGTCCATTAAGATCGGCTTATCGAGTCTTGATTATGAGCATCATTCCAACGACGAATGGTATCGTTCCCATTAGCTCGATGATGCCCACTTTGAAATAGGTGGCAGGCGACACACCGCCTTGGGTAACGAAGAGTGAGCCTGAGATCAGCGCCATAGACCCCGCGAAGAACAGCATGAAACCCAAGGTGGCCAGGGTTTCTTTCATTCTTATGACCCGCGCACGAACACCAGTCCGGACTGTATAAAAGAATTACTTGCGCTCGGTTCTTGCCGAAGTTCTCAACAAAGGATTAATGCAAAAGAAGCGATTATCAGGCTGAAGTCTTCCCTGCTGGTGGCTTGATTTTTGTCAGTGCTGGACGAGGAACTCATTAAGGTTGCAAATCTGTTCGGCGGTGAGGAGGCTGTCACTGTCGTCAAGAGTCTGAAGAAGTTGGGAGAAGGCACGGATGAAACGATATCGAACGACTGCCAGGTGCGGTTGAACACTGTTAGAAAGATCCTTTACAAGCTCTACGATCACGGCCTCGTCTCATGTACAAGAATTAGGGATGAAAAAACAGGTTGGTTCATCTTCTACTGGAGGCTTCAACCTGACCAGCTGGACGCGTTCATCCGAAGCCGCAAGAAGAGAGCCCTTGACAAATTGAAACAGAGACTCGACTATGAAAGAAATCACACGTTCTTCGTGTGCAAGACCGACAGCGAGGTACGTGTAACTTTCGAGGACGCCGTTGAAACCTCTTTCAAGTGCGTAAAGTGTGGAAAACATCTTGAGAGCTCAGACAACTTGGACATGATCGCTGTTCTTGAATCGCGAATGGAGAAACTTGAGGCCGAACTCAGCAGATAAGAAACGCTGACCGACATGAGGATCACTATTCTGCAAAGACCGGACGCAACGCCTCCTGAGGACTTTGCCGACGAGCTTGAGAGAGCGTTGTCTTCATTGAAAGACAAGCTTTCTGCGTCGACTCGTCTCATCAGATTCTCTAGTGAAGGTTGGGCTGTAGTCGACGTTGCCGGCAGCGATGAAGAAGTTTTAATCGAACTGGTCAGGAGGCAGTTCGGGCAAGCTCAGACCGACCTTTCAGAAATCGCATTGCACGGAAATTACGATGGCATAATAAACGGGTGCAGCGACGACAGCTTAGAAGTGGACATCGGGATAGAACGCCCCGAGCAATTGAACCTCAACGTTAAGTTAACCGCTCTGCGCGCTCAACTTGCTGACGGCAAACCATTGTCGCTTGGGGAGATCGTGGAGCACTACTGTCTTCACGAAGGCACCAAAGTGAGTATTCGGGTCACATGTTTGGATACCCGAGAAGGCACTCTTGAAGGTTGGCTAGCGGACGCGCAGATCGAGCAATTCTCAACTTGGATCCGCACGGGATTGGATCGAGTTCAAGTCTTCAATTGCTCCCGAAGAGCCGTGGAGTCTGCTATCCGCCGAGCAAACCTTTGGAGAGACATAATTTCTGTGGATTCCTTGACCCTCACAACCCATTCTCTTCTCTGCAAATTGGGTACGGATGCCATTGGGCTCATCCCCAAACTGGGCTCGGTCCTTAGGAAACAGCAGTTGAAACCATTCCTTCCAAAGAGAATAGTGTCAAGATGTCGTCGATGGTGATCCAAACCTCTACCTACGCGCATGTGAGACTTCTTGATCTTAGTTATCCTTCTCCCTACCAGAACCTAGCTCTTGAAGAAGTGCTGGCGCGCGGCTGCGAATTCAGCCCCTTCTCGGCGACCGTCCGCCTCTGGGTGAACCCTCCCACGGTTGTCGTTGGGCGTTTCCAAGATGTGAAAGCAGAAGTTGACCTAGACACATGCAAGAAGAACGAGATCCATGTTGCGAGACGATTCACAGGAGGCGGAGCGGTATTCCACGATGAAGGCAATTTGAATTTCACAATAGCAACGCGACGTCTCGAAGGAATTACATTACAGAGAATTCACGAGAATAACTGTGCAGTTATCCTACATGTACTCAAGAATCTTGGTTTGGAACCCATCCTTCTTCCTCCCAACTCAGTTCAAGTCTCGGGAAGAAAGATCGCGGGCGCTGCCGCGGCATTGGGCAGGGGCTACCTACTCTGGCATGCTTCAATCCTTGTTTCAACGGACACTCGAATGCTCAATCAAGTCCTGTCACCGAGTCGAATTGACGTTCACACGAGTCTCATCCGAAGCAGGTGGCATCCGGTGACAACAGTAGAAGATGCTATCGCGAAGCGAATCAACATTCGAGAATTCAAGAATCAGCTTCAAGAATCGTTTGAGGAGTTCACTGGGACAAGTTCTGAGAGAGGAAACTTGTCTAGCTATGAAAATTCCGAGATGATAGCCCTTCACACTGAAAAGTACTCAACTTTCGAATGGAACTTTCACGGCTACTGCAAATAGGAACCATCAGAAAGAAAGGAAGAGGAACTCACACAACGATTGCGGTGTGAGTTCTTTCGACTCCTTTGACCGATTGAATTTTCTTTATCACGAGCTCAGACACAGTGTTCATGTCCGACAGTTGCAAGTAGGCTATGACATCGTACACACCAGTCACCGCATGAGCCATCTCAACGCCGCGAACCTTGGATATGGCCTTGGCAACTGCACGCGCTCTCCCCAACTGCGTCTGGATCAAAACGAACGCCTTGACAGCCATAGAAACACCGAACATAGCTCCCCGGCCAACGCTACTTAAAAAGAATTGAATCCAACCTTGAACGAGGCTGTGGGAAAAACCTCTTGGAGAAATGAGAAAACCACAAATAGACAAGCGTCCCCAGTGCTATTCGATTCCAATGAAATCAACCCAGCTCAAGGTCAGAGTCGCAATGCTTGCTTTCTCGATAGCTATCGCCTTGTTATCAGGGCAAGTCGGTCAAGCGTCTGCGGTTTCTTACTCGCCGCAGTGGTGTTATGGATACTACAATATGGCCTACTACTGGTATTCTTACTACGGCTATCCATACTACTATTATTACAGCTACCCATACTACTGCCGCTACGGATACTACTACAGTTACGGCTATGATTATTACTATTACACGCGACCGTCCAAGTACGACCTGACAGTCACGACAGACCCTTCTGACCTAGGAACTGTAAACGGAAACGGCACTTATGACCAAGGAAGTTCGGCATCGTTCTCAATAACGCGCAACATTATCCAAACGGCGCCAAATGTGCGATACGTGTTCTCCCATTGGAGCGGTGACTACTCAGGAGTCGGATCAAGCGGCACGATCACAATGAACGGACCTAGGAAGATTGTGGCCGTATACCAACTGCAATATTACTTGACGGTTAACGTGCAACCTCAGACTGCTCCCCTTCCCCAAGGCGAGGGCTGGTACAATGCAGGTGAGACCGTCACAATGAGTGCGCCTGGCCAGATAATCGGCGATGGCGATGAAAGACGACTTGTCTTCCAAGGATGGAATGTAGACGGAAGGAGCACGGAGACAGGGATCACTCTAACATTGAAGATGGATTCGCCCCACACGATTGCGGCTCATTACAAGCAGCAGTACTATCTCCAAGTCCTGACTGATCAAGGGGTCGCATATGGAGAGGGATGGTACGATGCCGGAACCTCAGCTCAAATCTTCGTTTCAACTCCCGTTAGCACAACTTACGGCGTAAGCATGATCTTCAATGGTTGGCATGGCGACATACAATCCAACGACCAGTCGACAACGGTCCTCATGGATAGCCCGAAGACAGCAATTGCATCTTGGCGCAGCGATCCAACAATACTCAACCTCACAATCGCCCTAGGAATCATTGCAGCCTTCCTAGTTGGAGCTGGAATCTTGGCGTACATTGCATTGAGCCGGAGCCGCCTTTCTGCACAGTCCATCAAGAGTATTCCCGACAAGCACTCAGCAGCGCGCGCAGAGAGCTCGGTCCCCCTCAAGAAGAAAACCGTGCCAGTCAAGAAAAAAGAGTTAGGCGAAGAAGCGGACACAGCCAAGCGGGAAAAGTGACGCCAAACAGCACTCTGGAATTAGCTCCATAGTAGCACTCCAACGTTTGCCGAAACCGCGGAGTGCAAGCTCTATTGTCTCCAAATTGTTCCTTCCATCGGTTAAACGTGTTAACATGAATATTGAGGACGTCAGAACTCAGATTCCGGTTCTGGGGAAACAGGTCTATCTTGACAATCTGGACTGGCAGCTGTGGCACCCTGGCCACCCGGTCCGCGATAACAGTAGCCGGCGCAAAGGCTGCAATTCAATTCACGTTGAAATATCCACCCCAAGATAGATGGCCGCTGATTGAGCAGCCTGTTAAGCACCTGACCACGGGTCTAGGCAGGAAAGCGAAACAGATCACATCCCCCGCCGAAGGCGAGCGATGCAGCGGAATAGTGACCTTTAAGATCGATGAGGCGGCGCCAGTGGCCCATAGACTAGAAATAATCGCCGCTCCCAGAGTGAATACTTTTAGAGTATCACCGCACTTCTACAACGCAAGAGAGGAAATGATACATTTCTAGGAGAAGTATAGATTGGACAGGTCTAGACGCATCTAGGACTACTTGATTCTTGTCATTAGTGTATCAGGAACATCTGGGCGGTGTCTATGGCAATAGTACTCGATTCTACCGAACAGGTCAACTTGCCACTCCGCCTCTCTGCCGCATAGTGGAAGGTCACATATCGGTGTCGATGCTGAATTCGGTGCGGCACCTGAACTCAAATCTGATCTGCTCGCTGGAACGCGAAGTTTTTCTAAGCTCTTTCGGTTCTTTCCAGACAGCTCGATAGCGCTCTAGGCGATCGGTGGACAATACTGAAGGCTCTTCAGGTTGACGCTGTAAGCAAGAATTTCGGCGTGATTAGAGCGCTAAATGGAGTTAGCCTCTCAGTCAACGAGGGCGAAGTTCTCGGTTTACTTGGTCCCAACGGATCTGGGAAATCCACTCTGATGAAGATTGTAGTTGGAATTCTGAAACCCGATAGGGGAGACGTCGAGGTTTTCGGGACGAGCGTCGCGAAGAATCCCCAAACCGTAAAGAGAATGGTGGGATTTGTTCCAGAGAGCCCTCGACTATACGAGTTTCTCACAGGTATCGAGTACCTAGACTTCGTAGCTGACGTGCACGATCTAGACCCCGCGGCAAAACACGAACGAATAACGGAATTCCTTAGAGCGTTGGACTTGGAGGGCAGAGAGAGCGAATTGATTCACGGCTATTCGCAAGGCATGAAACAAAAACTTGCAATAATCGCTGCTCTCCTGCATAGACCCAAAATCCTCGTTCTTGATGAACCGTTAAACGCATTGGATCCGAGGTCAGCACGAATCGTGAAAGATCTCATTCACAAGTTGCGTGATGATGGTATCCCAACAGTGTTCAGCACTCACGTCCTTGAGATAGCTGACGCCATCTGTGACAGAATTGTAATCATGTACGAAGGCAAGGTTCTGGAGGAAGGAACAAGTGAACAACTGAAGTCGAAGGCTGGTTCGCAGGGCTCAACACTCGAGGACGTATTTCTCAAACTGACCGGAACCTCCGATGTACGTGAGATCGTCGAGGCCCTTAGTCGATGAAGCCCCGTGCTATCTACAAACTCGCGGTCGTTCTCACAAAATCACAGTTGCGCGGGTATCAACGGAGCAGACTCACTTCACGAATTTTCGGGGACCCAAAGATAGTTCTGGCTCTGGACATCGCGTTGATAGCAGGACTCGGAGCTCTGAGTCACGTCGTGGTCTCCACAATTCTGCCAGACACTGTTCAGCGCTCCGTTCGAGAGATTGAAGTTGAAGCGTTGGCTGGAATCCCCGCGGCTCTGACTTTTGCAGTGATCCTATTCGGGGTAGTGGCTGAGATTAGCCAGTCAATCCAGTCGATGAGCACAGATCTAGTTAATTGGTTGCCAATCTCGCCCATCGAGTACGTGTCGGGATCCATCCTCTCGTTGTCTTACACCTACTCATTCATGCTCTCCTTTTTCCTCGGCTTGGCTCTCGGACCCGCTATACTCTTCGGAATGGTCGCGGTTTGGTTGGGAGCAGGCTTCATGGCAATTCTTTCCTTGCTCATCGGAGCCTGCGTCATTGAGATGCTACGGGCTATCACAAACCGGATAACTTCAAGCTTCTACCGAAAGAGCGGTCGGTCAGGCATTTTCGCGCGTCTGCTGATAACGATTGTCGTTCTCGTATTCATTCAACTCCTTTTCAGTGGACGAATAATCGTCTTCCTTCTCCAAAGCGTCATACAGACCGCGAAAGCAGCTTGGTTCGTTCCAGCTGTTTGGCCTTCGCTTGCGGTTCTCAGCGTCTCTCAAGGAAGCATTGCGGGCCTCCTCCTATTCGGCTCATTATCCATCGTTTTCTTATTGGTGCTCTTTGGACTCGCTGTGAACTTTCGCGATCGCTTTTGGGTTCCGGTTCCAATCTCCGTCAAGCTCACTGCACAAGCCTACCGCCCACTCGCGAGACACAACCTATCCCCGATCATGGACACCGCGGAGCTAGCTATCTTTCGGAAAGATTTGCGTTCCTTGACTAGAAGGCGAGAGATGGCACGTTACTTGGCGATACCATTTGTTGTCATGGCTTCATTGGGAATTTCCTTAGTTCCGCTGAGCGGCTCCTCCTTACCTGAGGGACCGGGATTCTTTGCTACAATACCCCTCTACCTGATACCAATAGCGACAATCTGTGGAATCATCTCAATGACGAGCATAGGTCAGGAAGGCTACGCAGTCTGGCAGCTGTACACCGCTCCCTTGAATGCACGTCAACTCCTGAAACCAAAGCTCCTCGTCACCATGCTCATCGGAATAGGGTTCACCGTCGGCCTCGCCGTCGTCCTCGGTCTCTTCCTGAAAATAGTTGTTGACCATTTCCTTGTTCTGTTCATCTTGGGTATGGCTGTCGTTCTAGAGGAATCAGCGCTAGGTCTCTATTTCGGTGCCAGGTTCCCCGACTTTAGGGAAACGATACGCAGTAGGTACGTGACCATCTGGGGCTCCCTCATTGGAATGCTGCTTGGTATCGTCCTGACCATTCTGACAGCCTCCCCGGTTCTTCTCTCGATTCTCGTGAGACCTTCGGCAACCAGTCAATCAGCCGTTATCGCATTTGCTATCGGCCTGATTGTTTTTTCTACAAGTTGGAAGCTGGCGCAGAGACAGGCGAAGCGTCTACTGGAGAACATTCGAATCTAGCGGCTTGATGGATTCTGAAGGCCTCTTGGTGGGCCGGACCGGATTTGAACCGGCGACCTTTGCCGTGTAGAACCGTCTTTAGGGTTGTTTGTATTCTCGCTTTGTTCCATCCTTGAACTTTGACCGCCCTGTACATGTTTCCTTTGCCATCATGATGTTTGACAACTTCAAGAAACTTCTTCGCCAACTCCTCAGTCTGTCTCACCCAAGATAATATCCATTATCTTGCCAAAAACTGTGAGTTTCCTAGTCGCATTATCTGATAACTGAACCGATGGCAACAGTCGCCCTCTGATTGGTAGTGTGCGTGCGTTCGGTTTACCTCCTACTAAAGAAGCCTCTTGGTAGAAGCCGCGGCCAGTCGAGCGCTTGCCATCAGACGCGGGAAAACAATCTTTTAGATATTGCATCGCGTCTGATCTGTCTGTAAAGTGGGAATCATTGGTTACGGCTCGAACCATGTTCGCGGCAGGGTTAGCGGTTATTGTTATTGTTGCATTGGCTTCAGTGGTGGTTCTCCAGCAAATCGCGCTTCAGCGCGCATCACAGTCTATGTTACAGACAACGACCACACAGAACCTCGCGAGCGCAACAACGACTCCAATCCAGACAGGAATACCATACGTTCTCATCAAATATTACGGCTTCACATATACTAGCTTTGGGTCATGCAACCCAAAGTCTGGCTACATTTTCCTAATTCTAAACATTCATTTTGAGAATCATGGATACGATACCGCTCCGACGGGATCGCATTCAGGGTTGAACTTTGGCTGGTACTTCTATCTGG
>Ga0209725_1000065_pt1 | contig 59082 bp, 62 predicted proteins | sample I18A1metaG_FD_184145 | JGI IMG/M metagenome (GOLD analysis project Ga0209725, IMG submission 184145) | Lake sediment bacterial and archeal communities from Gulf of Boni, Indonesia to study Microbial Dark Matter (Phase II) - ​I18A1 metaG... | ecosystem: Environmental > Aquatic > Freshwater > Lake...
GGAGCCAACTTTGGGAAGATCTACAAATACAACCTCATGAAGGGATTTCTGGGCGTAATCGCTGACTCCGATTCTACAGCTGTTCCCCTCCAATTTGACCCATTCATGTTCTTTCGTGTAGTATAGCTCTTCGGAGACTTCGCAGTCGTTTACTTTCAAAGTCTGCTCCTCAAACTTTCAGTAGAAACTCTTACGTAGTATATTACTGATTCGACACCTGTCCGGCTCCGATTATCACGTAGTTCGCTGCCATCCGTACTTCGATGTGTCGTAGAAAGGAAAGCTCGTGATCACTGCTTGCAAGTTCTTGGCGCGAACTCTAATCTCCACCTTCTCGCCGGCCTTCGAGTGTTCTCTTGGAACATATCCCATGGCGATTCCTTGATTTATCGTGGGCGAGAAGGTTCCGCTGGTCACCTTTCCGATAACTTGGGAATCCTTCAAAATGTCGCACTCGGCCCTAGGAATCCCGGCCTCAAGCATTTTGAGTCCCACTCTGACCTTCTTTGCGCCTTCAGCTTTCTCTTTAGCCAAGGAGTCGCGTCCTATGAACTCGTTCTTGGTAAGCTTGACCACGAACCCTAATCTCGCTTGGAGCGGGGTTATCGATTCGCTTATGTCATTGCCGTAAAGACACATTCCTGCTTCCAATCGCAAGACATCACGCGCCCCTAGTCCACATGGTTGTATGTTGAAAACTTTGCCGTGATCGAGTATTGCGTTCCACACCGCAATTGCCTTTGAGGGTTGCTCCAATGGAGAATCCCATGTGAATACTTCAAATCCGTCCTCTCCAGTGTACCCTGTCCTGGTGATAGTTGCCTTGATACCGTCAAGGTCTACGTTTCTTCCGCCAAATCGAGGGATGAGGGAGAGATCTTCTCTGCCGGTCTCTTGGAGGATCTTTTGAGCGTTTGGGCCTTGGACTGCGAACATAGAAACCTCGTCGGAGACATCGCATATCTCAACGCTGAACTTCTCAGCCTGCTTTCTCAGCCAAGAGAGATCCTTTTCACGGTTTCCCGCGTTGGGAACCACGAGGTACTCTTTCTCTGCAAGTCTGCTGATGACGAAGTCATCGATAATGCCGCCTTTCTCGTTGCACATCACCGACAAGTGGCCCCGACCTACCCCCAATGCTGTAACATCATTCGTTGTGACATAGTTCAGATAGGATGTTGAGTCCTCTCCCGATATCAGGACTCTACCCATGTGAGAGGTGTCGAAAATTCCAGCACCGTTTCTGACCGCTTTACACTCTGGAACGACGCCCTCGTACCAGAGAGGCATCCCGAATCCCGCGAATTCGACTATGCGGCCGTTCCGAGCATGAAAGTCGTATAGGTGGGTTCTACGGGACATCTACAACTACCTCCGAGACACTCGTGTGAGAATTCATGTTGATTGCTAGGGACATGAAATACGTGGACCCTATCGCGTTTGACTCCTATCTTCGTTGATAGGTATGATCTTGATGGCATCTGGGTCGAAGCCAAGCTTACGTCCACACTTGGGACATGTGCCGTTGTTCCTCTGAATAATCTCAAGAGGCGATTCAAGGTCGAAGCCATCGTAGAGAACTGTGCTGCATCCTGTGCATAGAATCTTTTGAGGCATACGCTGTTCACGGTGTCCGAGCGCTATACGGAAAGCAACAACTTATTTTAACCTTGTTTTGATTGTCTATGAATTCAGAGCGCTCAGTTCTTTCGAAGGCGATGACCATCCACATTGAAGCAGGATTGTGAGATATGCTTAAGTTTGCGATGTCCTTAGTCTCTGGGCGATTTGGCTGCGGATGGCAAGTGTTGAAGGCTAGGATTGGCAAGGTTTCGTGGAGGGTCAAGAGATTCTTCGTCAATCTGGGCTATAGGTTCCAGGGGGCAGGAATCCCGCGAGCTAGGGCCATGAAGCCATCTACGACTCTACTGGTCGCTGCGACGATGGTTTTCGCGATCTTCGTCTTGGCAGGCGGAGTCTTTGACATCTTGGAGAAGCCTCTTGCGTTGTTGCCAAAAGGATCAGGATGGACCTTCGTCTACAGAGGCAGTATCCACCTTCAGACTCTGAACGAGAGTATACTGGCCGGCCTACTGTATTTTCTTGGAGTACTGGGCCTTTACCTTCTGCTCAGAAGCACGCGCCTAGTCTACAATCCAAGACAGGCGTATCTTATGCTCCTCCTCGGCCTCATGATAACGCTCATCGCTGTATATTACTGCACTTCGTTCCTGTCATCAAAGATAGGCTACTAGTCGGATTTTCTACCAGAAGTTCTTCTTGATTTTTAGAAGATAGGCTATCATGTTCGCAAGTAGGTGAATTGCAGGAGTTACAAGAAGGATCAGGAAGATTGCTCCTCGACTCAGTCTGTAGAACGGGTATAGAATCAGGATTCCGCCGAGTACGAAGTCAAGTTGATCCAACAATGGCAATGGATATCCCGGAGGAAACTTCATGCGCCTCTTGATGAATGCCCCGACTAAATCACCGCCCAACGCACCCATGGAGATTAGAATACCAAACAGTAGAAGTTCAATCGAAATAACGGCACCTATACCAGCAGAAACCAAGAAACCAGCGATGAGGCCGCTTAAGAATCCTCTAATCGTCTTATGAGAACCAAAGATTCTCTCGCCATCAATAAAGCGCCTCCCAAGATCAATCGGGGTTCCTCTCCCAAATATCGCGGGAACGGAGTTGGCTGCGTAAGAGGGAAGAATGAAAAGGAGAGCTGAGATCGCATCGCTCAATGTTACGACCAATTCCAAAGAGTATGGCTCCATACTAAGCGTTTCAGCGTGGCGAAGCGGACTTACGGTTCAACCCCCTCCAGACCTTTCTCTGTAATTCTGAGGAGACAGGATGTGAGCGGAACGTTAGGCGACGAGTGGCGTTCAAGCATAGCTGTCTTGACTCCCGGGTCTGCCGTCGAAACGAGCCTCAGTATGGCCCCGGACCAGTACGTAAGTATACGTCTGGCGACAGGTTCGATCTGATGCCCCACGCGAAAAGGAAGGCCATGCACTTGGCTTGTAAGGAGTATGGCGACATGTCTAACGGCTGCCAGCTCCGCTAGGTATGCCAGTTGCCTATTCAGTTCCCTGTTCTGGGCGAACACTTTTTCCATCGAGCCCAGTGATGAGCGATAGAGCGACGTTACGGTATCCACGACTATCATTCCCGTACTTCCTGTAACATAACTTTCCATTCTTTCAACGAGAGATGTCTGTTCCGAAAAGGTTTCGGGCACGAACAGGACAATGTTAGCCGCAATCCTATCCAGTTGGTCACCTGCTAGCTGGGCAAACCGATTCTGAGAAAACGATCTATCTGCATCAACATACAATACTTTAAGGCCTTTCTTTGCACATTCAACTGCACATTGAATTGTCAAAGTCGTCTTTCCAGTCGAAGCCTCTCCGTACACTAGGCTAACTTCGGAGAAGGAAAACCCTCCATGGAGCATGGTGTCGAGAGGCGAACATCCCGTTGACACTGTGTCCGGTCGAAACTCCAAGTGCGTTCCAGCTTTGCCTTGGCCATATCTTGCTTCTGAGATTAGCTTAAATGTGTAAGGAGCGTTCATGGACGAGGCGCACCATTGGGAAATACGACCTTGGTTGCCGGAAGAACTCTGCTGGTTTCCGGCCCAGCGTCACTTAGACTGATTGAGGGGGAGGCAACGGTTCTAGGTGCCCCTGTTGAGAGAGATGAAAAGTTACTGGTAAGAGAGGAGAAGCAAATACCAGTTGAAGCAGTCACGGATAGTGTCATTCAGACTTCGCTTGGGAATGCTGCTTGTTTAACGGAAATTGAGGGCACCACGATACCTGGCTCGTGGAAGAGCTTTGCCGAAGCAGCCTTGGAAATGTCTTGCCCGAAGATACTTGCAATAGGAGATATAGACTCAGGAAAGAGCACTCTGTGCACATATCTCAGCAACATACTGCTGAACGAATACCAGAACATCTCGGTGATTGACGCAGACGTTGGGCAGTCTGATATTGGCCCTCCAACAACTATCGGGCTTGGGGTCACCGACGGATACCTTCTCTCTCTGGCGGATCTCGATCCAGTTTCAATGTTTTTCGTGGGGCACACTAGTCCGGCTCCTGCCACGGACAAGGTCATTCTGGGCATAAAGAAGCTCATGGAACTATGCTCGACAGATCATGGCCCCACTATCATAAACACAGATGGATGGATCATGGACGACGAGGCTTGCGCCTTCAAAGCCAGAATGATCAATGAGATCTCCCCTGACTTGGTGGCGGTGATCCAATCTGACGGTGAGGCTGACCCTGTGATTAAGGCGATAAGAAGCACTGTGATAAAGGTTCAATCTCCAACAGCTGTGAGGAAAAGAACTCGAGATGAGAGACGGAGACTGAGAGAACTTTCCTACAGGAAATATCTGGCCGACGCGGTTATCCGACAAATCAATTTTGACAAGGTCAAGTTGAGGGGGGCTGAGGTCAGAAATGGCAGGCTCTTGGCTGCTACTCAGAAGCTTCATTCAGTAGTGGGTTTCTTGAACGACAACGATCTCCTTCTCGGCATAGGGATATTGATGGGAGTGGAGCAGAGAGAAGGAATCCTTAGGATTCATACTTCCTTCAGAAGGCCGATAAGCACGATTGAGTTTGGCGCAGTCAAACTGAACGAGGATGGGAAGGAAGTTCCATGTCTAGCAGAGCCAGACCACTAGAAGAAAGCGACGTAACAGATGCTGGGTCCACCTCTGTTCAAATACTGATCTGAAAGCAAGTTCCGTGAGTTGCGATGTCGTTCAAAGAGGCAAGCATGGAGAGGGAGGGTAAGATTTTCCGTCTTAGCATACTTGAGCTTAGCAATGCTCTCCTAGCTTTCTTCTACGAGGACAACATGAAGCTTGGAACTCTTGCCATCGCGCTACCAGGGCCGGGAGACAGCCAGGTCACCACCTCCTCCGTGCTACTTGGAGGAAAGTACCTCTTATCGGCGAGGGCCTTGGCTGAGAGGGTTGCAGGTTCCTTCAAGAAGATGAGCCTTGCCTCCGTGAACGTAGAAATATCAGAGCCTGAAGGAATTAGAATTGCCGCTGCCCTCTTGGATGATCTTGCTCGAAAGCAGAGAAATCAGAGTCAGTAGGATACTTGTGAAGAGAGCGATGGCTTCCCCAAAATGTCTTCAGAAGCCTTCATTACCGTGTCTCGATGTTTCTGGATTGTGTAGACCCGGATTATGTTCATGAAGACCCTCATGACCCCTATTACTTGAGAAAGCTCAGTCACACTGACACGCACCTTCTTTCCTTCCCTCGTTTCTTGGAAGACCGGAATATCCATTGGTTCTATTTCCATAGCGTAGTGGTAGGGTACCGAAGGCAGGGACGGAACATCGATCCACACCTGTTCGGGATCCACTTTCGCCTTACGTGCTATCTCCTGCTCCATCTGTTTCCTTACAGCCTCATTAGTGAAGACACTGGAAACAAGTTCATTCTTTGCGAAGAGAGTCTTCTCATAGGAGCACTTGATCAGTCTCCGACTCTCAACATCTTCAATGAGTGCCCTCGATTTGTGACAGGCCTTCAGTTGAGACCACACAGAGTAGTCGTCTAGGGCAAGGTACTCATCCGGAGTCCGGAAGGATAAGAGCTTCAGGTCCGGTTCCGCCATCTCCAGTGCTTTCTGTATCATTATCTGTGCTGCTCTTGATGCACGGTGAAAGTATATTGCTCTGAAGGATTCGAGTCGACCGAGTAGGAAAGTTTCCAGTGTCGGAATTGCTGTCGAGTTCACTGCCAGATCTCCGTCCAGTACGTCCATGGTGTAGATGAGACGAAAGATGTCTACTGTCCCATATCCTGCACCCGTGTGATATGAGTCTCTGACAACGAAGTCCATCTTGTCTACGTCCACTGAACTTCGAATTACTTGATTCATGAACCGCCTCTCGTCATCAGTCAGCTTGCCGATTGCAAGCTTTCCCATCTCATTGGGGTCTATTCCCTCTTTCCGCAAAGTGTCGGAGAGATTCGATTTCGTGATTATCCACGTACCCAAGTCTTCATGCGTCTTCCCTAGAACCTGTCTCATCGTAGGTTCAAGTAAGTGAGAGAAAGGCCCATGTCCAACATCGTGCAGTAAGGCAGCTATCTTCAGCTTCGTCACGTCTTCAGACTTCAGCTTCACGGGCAGGCTAGACGCTAATGTTCCAGCAAGATGAAAGGCTCCTAAGGAATGCTCGAACCGAGTATGGTTGGCAGCAGGATAGACATATTCTGATCCGCTGAGCTGCTTGATTCTGCGAAGCCTCTGAACAGCCTTCGTATCTAGTATGTTCTTCTCGGATTCTTTCAGCCGGATGTAACCGTAGAGGGGATCTTTTATGAATCCCCAGAAGGCAGATTGGGTTCCATACTCAGCCATTCTTACTCTTCCTCAACTCTTACAGTAAGGAGGTGGGACGAAACGCATTCTGAAAGGTTTCCCGAATCTAGCCTTGCTGGATCAGCATAATATTGCTTCTGGTCTGGAGTTGGACCTATGACAAATCGTTATGCTGCGCTACAGCTAGTTCCGTGGCATATCGTGCTGTTGACCGCTCGCACTAAAGAGGATTCGTCCTTTTAATACGACTGAATTGTACACATACTTTCGATCCATAATCGTTGGATGTGAGAGCCTTGTCGACCGGCAGAAGGGGTTTCTTCATAGTCCTCGAAGGAATTGATGGATGCGGAAAGACTGTTCACTCCAAGGTGCTCTGTGAGGAGTTACGAAGGCTCAATTATGATGTGGCCTACACGGGTGAGCCAAGTAGATTTCAGATAGGACGATTCATAGAGCAGAAGTTTCTTCGTGAGGCAAAAGTTTCTCCGCAAGTCGAGACGCTGTTATTCGCTGCAGACAGGTTTGATCATCTGACATTTGAGGTGCTTCCCATGCTCAATGCAAACAAGATCGTAATCTCAGCTAGGTACGTTTACTCCTCGCTGGCTTACCAAGGGGCGCAAGGTTTGAAGCTGGATTGGATACGTCAAGTCAACTGCTTTGCGATCAAACCAGACCTAGCATTGTACCTAGATGTCCCAGCTGAGACAGGGCTCGCGAGGAAGAGATGGAGAAGTGTGTTGGAAAGAGTGGAGTTGGAGAGAAAGGTCCGAGAGATCTACCTAAGCCTTGCGGAGTCAGGCGAGCTTGTTAAAGTCGATTCAAATAGGAGTCTTGATGTTGTGAAAAGAGAGGTTCTAGAATTGGTGCTTCAAGCCCTGAGGAGGGCAGGTCTCCAAAAGTAGGACGACCCAAAGCTTGAGACCACGTGGTTGCGCCCTCTGGCCCGTTAGGATATTGTGGGCGACAACACCGTGTTAAGGACCATTGTGTGAATCTATGGGCGAAGTTTGATGGCGCAGAGATTTGTGGAGCATCCTCTAATACGAAAGGGTACGGTTGAGAGTCGAAGCTACCAAGAGCGAATCGCACGTGAATGCCTGAAGGCAAACACGCTTGTCTGTCTTCCAACAGGGCTGGGAAAGACTGTAGTTGCCGCCTTAGTGATCGCAGAGAGGTTGCTGCAGTTCCCGGAAGGAAGAGTCGTCGTCATGGCTCCCACTCGTCCACTTACTCTGCAACATCACAAGAACCTTGCGAGGATGCTGACGATCGATTCGGACTCGATGGCTGCGATAACTGGTGTGACTCCGCCTGACCAGCGGGTCGAGCTGTGGAAGAAGAGGACTGTCTTCTCCACCCCCCAAGTCTTCATGAATGACCTGATCACTGGCCGCCTGCAGTTAGCCGGGATCGTTTTACTTGTTTTTGATGAGGCGCATAGAGCTGTTGGGGACTATGCGTACACGTTCATAGGTCCACGGTACGCCCAAAGAGAGAACTCCCTAATCTTGGGGCTCACCGCCTCGCCCGGATCAACAAGAGAAGCCATAGAGGAGGTATGTCGGAACCTCCACATCAGGCAGGTGCAGGCAAGAACCACATCTAGCCCTGACGTGAAACCGTATATCGGAGGGCTTCAGGTCGAGTGGAAGAGCATAGTTCTTCCTCAAATCTTCCACGATACGCGCAGTGGCTTTCAAGAGTTCTTGCGGGATCAAATCAAGGCTGCTCAGAAGATAGGAATACTCACGCAAACGACCTCTGATAGAGTCAGGCTCAGGGAGATTCTTGAGGCTAGGCAGAGTATTCGCGAGCTGCGAAGATCAGCTGCCGTTTCGAGGGATGAGTTGCGCACGGTCTCCTCAGGGCTCTACTCTTGCATTCATGCGGTCAAGGCGATAGAACTGCTAGAAACGCAGGGGTTCTCTTCTCTCAAACAGTTCATTGAATCGTTGAAGGCGAAATTGAAAGCTAGGCCATCCTCTGCGTTGAGCAAGATGATGGAACACGAACAGGTTCAGAGATCACTTCTACTCATAGACGCAGCTGTGAAAGAGGGAATCGATCATCCAAAGATTGGAGAGCTGATCAAAGAGAGTGAGGAGGCATTCAATAAGGGCGCAAGAAGAATCATGGTTTTCACAAACTATCGCGCCACAGCTACCAAACTTCTCGAAATACTCAACTCTCGGCAAGGAATTTCAGCAGTGCGCCTCGTTGGCCAAGTCACGAAGGGCGAAGACAAAGGGCTTTCGCAGAAGGAACAGGCGGCAGCCCTTGAACAGTTCAAGCAAGGCACCTACAATGTGCTAGTCGCTACACAGATCGGTGAGGAAGGTTTGGACATAGCAGAATGCGACGAGGTTATCTTCTATGACAATGTCCCCAGCGCCATCAGGTTCATTCAGCGAAGGGGAAGAACAGGCAGGAGGGGGCCGGGTAAGGCAACAATCTTGATGGCTGTTGGGACGAGAGATGAAGCGTACTACTGGATAGCTAGAAGAAAAGAACGTGTAATGGCTCAGGCCTTACGTGAGATTGAGATTTCCACAAAGGTATCAAGGGAACAGCCAAGATTGGAAGAGTTTGAGGAAGAGGTCACAGAGCATAAGGAGCCGCGGGTGACGATCATTGTCGACTCGAGAGAGAGCGCCTCCCCAGTTATGAGAGAACTTGCCAAGTTCAATGCTTCCGTGAAGATGGAGAGTTTGGTGACCTCAGATTTCGTTCTGTCGGACAGGGTTGCGGTAGAGAGGAAGACTGTTGACGACCTAGTGGACTCAATAATGGATGGACGTCTCTTCAATCAGCTGATAGCGATGAAGAATTCGTATCAAATTCCCATTTTGCTAGTGGAGGGCGAGAGAGCTACATCTGCAAGGGAGATCAGCTCGGAAGCGCTCATGGGCGCAGTCGCTAGCGTTCTGATAGACTATCTGATACCTCTTGTCTGGACCAAGTCTTCGGAGGAGACGGCGTTGCTTTTGTTCTCGATTGCTAGGCGCGAGCAGATTAAGGAAAGGCGCGAGCCCAGAGTCAGAGCTGAACGCAAGCCAGCTAGCGTTGAGGAACTTCAGGAGTTCATAGTCGCCAGCCTGCCGAGCATTGATGCAGTTCGCTCCCGGAGCCTTCTGAGAAGGTTTGAAACCGTGGAGAGAGTGTTTACGGTGAGCAGAGAGGAACTCGGCGAAGTCGAAGGTATAGGTGAGAAGATTTCGGAACGGATCCGTGAGATCTTAACTGCGAAATACAAGAAGGAGGAGGGTTAGTAGATAGTCCTAGGAAGACTTGCACTCGGTCTTCCTCAGCTTCTCTAAAGCACCTAGCAAGCCTGAGAGACTCTCTGTGAGTTGCGATGTTTTCGCAGGATCCTGTTCCTTCTCGATTGCAGACTGCACCTCTCTTATCTTTCCGAGTAAAGTCTGCTCGATGCTCGCGAGGGTTCTCTCTCGAAGGATCCTGCTCTCGTCTTCTGCCGCCTTCAGGATGATCACGGGCCTGTTACACTTGGCGCAGACGACCTGTTCACCAAGCTTGAAAAGGGGAGTGCTACAGGCCGGGCAGGGTTGGGCTAGCATTGTTGCTCCGGATCTGAGGAGCTCTGCCGCCCTCGTCAGATAATGCGTATCGCTCTTCAACCTGAGCTACTCCAAGGAAAGAATTTTAGTTAGTTCGTTAGATTCATGCGTAATTCCCTTATTAATGGTGGGGATCAGACTTGCCAGCGCAGAAGGTTTCGAAGAGAAAGGAAGAGTACCAATCGCGTATCAATCAGGCGTTGGCCGTGCTTAATGAGGTGGCTCAGGACAATACGACCCCTAGGAATATCCGGCGTGCGGCGAAGGAGGCTGCAGATGCCTTGCAGGTGGCAGAGCACAGTTTGGGCGTAAGAGCATCGAACGCCATTTCGATTCTTGATGAGATCTCTCAGGATCCAAATATGCCTCCTTATACACGTGTGAAGTTGTGGAACGTCGTCAGCATAATTGAAGCCATAAAGGACTAATCTTGAAGCCTTTGGCCTGGTCCCTAGCCCGCTTGATATTGTGACCTTAATCACAGGGTCGGATTTGTGCGATAGAAAAAGAGGTTACACTGAAAAAGATGAGTGATCCCGTCTAGACTTTCATTTCTTTGACCTTGTCTTTCAATGCGTCTACGAGCCCAGCGATTTTGAGGATCAAGTAGAAAGATGCGACCGTTACGAGAAGCCCTCCGACAGCTATGATCAAGCCTAGGACAGCTGATCCTCCGACGGCTCTCTGCGCCAATGCCATATGTTCACCTCCTCTCAATCCACCGAGGGAGAACAATATTGCTCAGATAAAAGGCAGATGAAGGAATCATACATATGATCAGTCCATGCTCGACCTAAAACGATCAGGCGAGCCTCAGCGAGCTGCTTCTTGCGAAGCAGATTCCTCAGAGAGACGGGCCTAAAGTTCAGAAAGTGGGAAAACTGTTGAATCACGAGCTTCGTCTGCTTTGTCTAGATCTCAGCAGAAAGAATCCCAAGGTCATGGCCGCGACCAGTATCGACATTGGTTGAACGAGTTCTGGGATCGGCGTGTTTGGTGTCGCTGGTTCCCAGACGCATGACCATGATCTCGTAACTTTCGTGTCCGATGCTTTTTGATAGACAACATTTGAATTGTATCTCCATTCCATGTACTTCGAACTGCCTCCAGCAGTTGCCATTGTGAGATGAGTGTTCGGCATACGAAGGAAGTGTAGGTACCTTTCACTCTGTTTGCTTCTATCATCCCACGTTACATCAATCGGCAACCATCCGTACTTTGGTATGTAGACTTCTTGCCATCTGTGTCCAGCAGTGTCAACTTTTGTTTGATAGGGGTCACGTGAAGCTGATCCTCCTCCGAATCTTGCGGGAATACCTTTCGCCCGACACATCGCGATGAAGACACATGTGTATTCTGAGCAGGATCCTTTGCCCTGCGCCAAAATGGCTGGTGCGGGTTCCCATTGACTGTCCATCTCATAAGTCAGATGACCAATGACATAGTCGTGGATCTTCAGTACCATGTGATACAGGTTGGTTTCGCTTCCCACCGCGTCGCTTGCAGCGTTCTGCACAATCTGGTTGCTAATATCGTACATGACATCGTCCTTTGTGTATAATTCAAGAATTTCGGCAGGTATCTCCGAAAGAGTTCCGACATTTGACGGAGACACATCATAATTGATCTCGGAGAGTTCTACCAGCGCGACCCATGTGACACTTATGGTCTGCCCAGCCTGAACGTTTTGGAATGAGTGATTGAATATCCTTTGACCCCACTCATCCTCCACAATTGAGTCGGCAGGTCGCTCGCTTAGGAATTTCAGCACCTTCTGGCGAGATGTATTTACGGGAGGTAGCATGTACACATTGAGTGTTGACAAGGTGCCTGGTCCATTGTTGATCACCTTTTGATTGTAAGTTATCTTGACATAAATCGCATTCTTCAGTGTGTATTGAGATTCGGCGAGTGATACCGCAGCTACACGACCCAAGATAATTGCAACGATCAGAGAAGCCGCTAGAATTGAGGAGGTTCTCATTTTGCAGTCACATAGTTATTTGGCTCTCTGCTCTTTTAACTCTTTCACAATCTTACTGCGTTCCATGGCTTTCAAGTATCTCTATGAAATGGTCATGTTTCGTATAACTTGCCGATACAGGTTCTCCCAAGATCCACCGTCGCTTATGTAGCAGAAACAACGAATCTAGGTTTTGACTGAATATCCGTATGTCCCGATCTGCTTTGCCAAGTTCCAGTATCCGGGTGCTACATAGACGACTGGCTTCGCCTTTGTGTAGTCTATCTTTCCCTGTGCGTCAACAACCGAGTCATCGACTTGCACGGCAACGACCTCTCCGATGATAAGATCATGTGAACCAAGTCGAACAGACTGGCGCACTATACACTCGAAGTTGACTGGGCACTCCTTGACAAGCGGCGCCTTAACCTTTGAAGCTGGCTGAGGCGTCAATCCTGTTTCCTTGAACTTGTCAACAGTTTTCCCAGAAGTGTTCCCGCAGAAATCCACTTGGCGAATGATGCTCTCTGTAGGAACATTCACGATGAACTCTCCGCTGTCCTTGATTATGCTGTATGAGTGCCTACTTGGGCGAACAGCGACTGCGAGCATCGGCGGCTCTGCGCAGACCTTCGAAACCCATGCCAGAGTGATCAGGTTTCTGTTTCTCTTTTTGCCTGCGCATGAGATCAGCATAGCAGGTAATGGGAACAAGGAATCTGAGGTCTTCCCAAGGATCTTTGCCATGAGCTCTCTCTCCTTTAGAGGCTCATCCAACCCATCAGAGGGGGCTCGATACCCATCTGCCAGAGAAGGGCGATCAACTCGCCGCGGTGATGGACCTCCTCCTCAAAGACGTGAATCAATATGTCCTCCGCGGTCGGCTCAACATCTTTTCCTTCGTCATTTTTCATGTTGAACTTCTTCTCCAATTCGGATTGGGGCAGGCCGTTGAGATATTTGTGCAGCCGGCCTTCCACTCCCTCCATGTATCGCCGGATATCTTCAGTGTTAGTGTATTCGTCGAAGCCTCGGCGTTTGATTTTCTCCTTATTCTCTAAAACATCGAGCCAATGTTCTATAGCGCCGAGGGTGTGCAGGAATATGTTCCTAAGGGAGTGCCAGCTGGCTTCTCGGTTCTTTGTCAACTCCTCCCATGGAAGACGGGCCAGAGCATCGAAGTACCTGTGCCTGATTTCGCGATTGTACTCAAGAAGACGTTTTACATCTACCATTGTTCTCGCCTGTCAGTAGCATCGATAATCGGTTGCCGCAGCTAATGGAGCATTTAAGTCTTTTACTGTCTTGAGACGTTGTGTTTTCATGGAGCTTCTCAGCCGATTGCCTTTGCGTTTGACTCAAAAGCGGTTGAGTCGAGGTTGCTGAGTCTGCGGTTTTTAGGGAATCATGCTCCTTCAACAATTATCGTTGTAGCGAGCAAAATGGTTCAGGCGAAGGATTTTGTGGAGGTGAAAGCGGTTGAACGGAAAAATAGCTGGTGCGGTTGTCGGCGCAATTCTGGTTGCTGCTGTGTTCGGCATAGCACAGTTGTGGAGAAAGAGTACAGGTCAAAAGCGCTCTAACGGACAGGTTACCCAGAAGAACAAATGAGCGAGCGTAACCTACAGATCCGGCAGAAACGGGCTACCTTGTCCACACTCCCTCCACGATACCCTTCATTAAGCAAGACGGTTTACGCCTTCTCTTGCTTGAGCTGTTTCAGGTACTTCTTCTGGAGCTTGACAACGACCGTGTAGAGCGGGTCCACAATCTGGGCGATTCTCGCGGTTGCGGTCAGGCTCAATAGCATGTATGCGTCGTATTGGTTGACGCCGTAGTCTGTCTCAAGCCATCTCACCATCTCTCGGAAAGCCAATCGGGCCGCATCTTCCAGAGGCCTCGCGCTGCAGACAGTCATGACTTCGTCAGGTGACTCGATTCTCGGCCATTCTATTTTCCGACCTTTCTCCAGATCGAACCTGACTGTCACGACGGCCGGAACCTCGACTGCGGTTCCACAAATTTCACCGTCGCCTTGCACTGCGTGGACATCTCCCAACCCAAAGAGCGCACCCTTCACTGCGACCGGAAGCTTGAGCGTGTTTCCTTCGCAGACATCGGGAACATCCATGTTACCACCGTGCTTTCCCGGTGTGGTTGTTGGAATGCTTTCGGATGCGGGGGCAACACCGATCGTTCCAACGAACGGGTGAGCCTCGATTGCGACATGTCTGTTCTCACCTATTCCGAAAGTGATCTTGCCACCATGTATCTTGGAGAACCTCGTTAGGGCCAGCGTTTCCGTAAGCCATCCCTCAAGTGCTCCGAACCCTGGAACAGTCGTTGTCACACCGTAACTGGGCAACTCAAACTCCACGATCTCCACTAGCAGAGTGTCGCCTGCTTCGGCTCCTTCAATGTAGATCGGGCCTGTAGCTACATTGTGAAAGATGTCTACGTGTTCCTTCAGCGCTTTGGCTAGATCCTTACCGGGTTTGATGATGTCGCTGAAGCAGTCAAACGTCTCGATCTGAACCGTTTCGCCGGGGCTTACAGTGGCGATTGGCTTGTTGAGAGGGCCAAGCGTGCAATCTGCGATGGCGGAAAGACTTGCATATTGCTTCTTTCTGATTCTTCTCATCCTAGAATACCTCGTTAATCCTTGCCTGTCTTATTTTCTCCTCATTCAACCACCTATGTAATACGAGTGGCTTTTCAAAGGTTCCATGTTTGTTCATTCGTTCATAACTGGACGCTTCACTAGACATTCTTTTCCATGGAGACAGATGTGAGTCCAGGCCGGTTCACTACTGAAGCGCGCGCAGCTTTTATACCGCGTAATGCGATAGGCTTGGAACGCCCGGAAAAGATGATCCTTGGTTCCCTGGAGGCTAAGAGGCAGAATTGAGCAGCACGGGTTTGAGCTACTCGCACGGCTCTTCAGGGACGCCTCTCATAGGGGAAACGATTGGCGATTACTTCGACAAGATTGCGGCAAGATACCCGGAGAGAGACGCAGTAGTCGTTCGGCATCAGGGGATCAGATACAGCTACTTGGATCTCAAGAGAGTTGTGGATCAATTCGCGAGAGGCCTCATTCAGCTGGGAGTTAGAAAAGGAGAGCGTGTCGGTATATGGTCACCCAACAACATGGAGTGGGTGATCACCCAGTTCGCTACGGCAAAGATTGGTGCGATACTTGTCAACATCAACCCATCGTACCGAATATTCGAGTTGGAGTACGCCCTGAAGCAATCAGGAGTCAAGTACCTCATATCGGCGACCAAATTCAAGAGATCTGACTACGTTTCGATAATATACGAACTTGTCCCGGAAGCGAAAAAAGCAGGTAGCCTAGTCATCGACTCGGCCAAACTTCCTGCCCTGAGATCTCTAATCCTAATGGAGGAGGAACGGCAACCTGGAATGCACCGATGGACAGACATTATGGGTCTGGGCAAGGACGCTTCTGAACCCTTGGTTGCTGAACGCCAAAGAAGCCTCGAATTCGACGACGCCATTAACATCCAATATACATCAGGAACTACAGGCTTCCCGAAAGGCGCCACTCTAAGCCACTTCAACATTCTCAACAATGGATTCTTCGTAGGAGAAATGCTGAGGTTCACTGAGAAGGACAGGCTATGCATCCCTGTTCCCTTCTATCATTGCTTCGGGATGGTTCTTTCAAACCTGTTGTGTGCGACTCATGGCGCCACAATGGTTCTGCCTTCGGAGGCCTTTGACGCAGGAAAGGTGCTTGAAACCGTAGAGCAAGAGAGGTGCACAGCAGTCCACGGCGTGCCAACCATGTTCATAGCCGAGCTGGATCACCCGGACTTTTCGAAATATGACTTATCGTCCCTACGGACAGGAATCATGGCAGGAGCTCCCTGCCCGATCGAGGTCATGAGAAGAGTCATGAACCTGATGGGGATCAGACAGATCACAATCGCCTACGGAATGACCGAAACATCTCCAGTATCTCTACAGACATCAGCAGATGACCCTGTTGACAAGCGAGTTACCACTGTCGGCCGCGCCATTCCTCATGTCGAGATCAAGATCATAGACCCGGCCACAAATCAGACTGTGCCGCATGGTGTTGCGGGAGAGATCTGTGTTCGAGGCTACCTCGTCATGTTGGGTTACTGGAACAATCCCGAGGCGACAAAAGAAGTGATCGATCAGGCACGCTGGATGCGCACGGGAGACATTGGAACCATGCGACCAGACGGATATGTCAACATTGTGGGCAGGCTCAAGGATATGATCATCCGTGGAGGAGAGAACATCTATCCGCGAGAAATAGAGGAACTCCTCCACACTCACCCGAAGATAAGCGATGCTCAAGTGATTGGAGTTCCAAGCGAGAAATATGGTGAAGAGGTTATGGCTTGGATCCAGCTGAGAGAAAACGCAACAGCAACTGAAGAGGAGATACGGGAATTCTGCCGTGATAAGATCTCATACTACAAGATACCGAAATACATCAAGTTCACAGAAGAATTCCCAATGACAGTCACAGGAAAGATCCAGAAATTTAAAATGAAAGAGATAGCAGTGAAGGAACTGGGCCTCGAAAAGGTGAAGGCGATCAAGACAGCATAAGACCTTCAGACCCATTCCCAAAATCCAATAAGAAAACAGGGTTTCCAAGACCCGCCTGTCTTTCAATGCCACTCGTTATTCCCGGACCTAACGTGGCCTTCTCGCTCAGCAAGTTCGAGAGAAGATAGCGAAGAACATTGGATGAATGTCGAACATGAACTAGGGAGGATGCTTCTCTCCTTTACTCTTACTCGGAATCCCAGGAGTCTACTTAGCAATCTCAATGGCTAGGCCATGATTTGCGCAAACAGACTATGGATGAGGGCAGTCTGAATTTTCTCTTGTGATGTCGAAGATCTACGTTTGTCTCGATTTCCTTGATGTCAATCTCTCCCAGATGTTGATTCTTGGCCAGCCGCAGGTGACCGACAGTGCTCGGGTCTACTCCTATCAAGTAGGTCGCGACAGCGTCGCAGCTTACTGGATTCTCGGAGGCTAACACTATGCCCATATGTATTGGAGTTCCGTGAGTAGGTGCATCTCCCTCGCCTGCAGTGATTGCATCTATGACCCCGAGCTTTGGCGACAATTTCACATAGAGATCGACGAGCCGACGTTCAAACTTGCCGAGCGCTGACCTGTATTGAGAAAGGCCTTCTGACAGGTCTGCTTCTGAGAGCTCAGCATGGATCTCCCACTTTGTTGCTGTTTCATGGCCACGCGCCGGTCTAGGCTCTAGGCATCCCATCAGGTTCTTTACACATGCCGATATCGTGGTATATTCGTGGGTCTTTAGGGCTGGCGCGGTGACTAAGTAGTCCGTATCCAACACCGCTTTTGCCACGCCAAACATCTTATCATAGAGCTTGACCCCTTCAAAGACATCCGTGTTCAGATCAAATAGCTTCACTCCATACTTCTGTTCGAGTCTCGAATAACCTGCAAAATCAAATAGTCTCTTGGTGGACTTGGGCTTCAGACCAAGGGAACCACAACAGCCTTCAGCTATGGTTATGTCCCCTTTGTCGTGAAAGTATTCAACTATGCCCTCGACAACTCGAACGTCAGTGTTTTCTCCCCTGTCTCTCACGTAGGAGGCCAAGTTGGGCTTTATGAGTATCTTAGAGCCCGTGAGCCTTGGACGCAGTCTCTTGAGAGCTTCAATGGTGGCGTCCTTGGCCTTTCCTCTCGCTACGGCAACATAGCTCCCCATACGATTCCTCTCTGCAGCAACCGCTCGTTAATCATCAGCTATTCATGAGAGCTAAGCAACGCATCCAATTAGGATTTCCCGACCCAGAAAATTCAACTAGGTAGGTCCAAATCCCGCCCGGCCCACTAAAGACGAAAACAGGGGCTCTCCCTTGACTATTGTTGCCAGCCTCGTCAAGTACCAAGTGAAATAGACTATCTAGCCGTATCTCTTATGCTCGTGTGGAGTGGTTGGTCAGCGGACTGGTGATTGACATGGAAGCCAAAGTTGAGGCAGATCTTAGAGACCTTCAAGAGAAGGTTGTCTCCTGTAGGAGATGCTCGAGATTAATACGCCACATCTCAGCCGTAGCAAGGCTGAAGGTTCCTAGATACAAAGATTGGAAATATTGGGGAAAGCCTCTGCCAAGCTTCGGAGACCCACACGCCCAACTCTTGGTCGTCGGTCTGGCGCCGGCCGCGCACGGCGGCAATAGGACTGGCAGGATGTTCACTGGTGACGCTTCAGGTGACTGGCTCATAAGGGCTCTTTACGAGACGAAATTCGCAAATCAATCCTGCAGTGTGAGTAGAAACAACGGATTGGAGCTCACATCGGCGTATATAACGGCGATAGTCCGCTGCGCTCCGCCTAAGAACAAGCCGACCAAACAAGAGATCCTGAATTGCTCCGAGTACTTGGTTGGGGAGTTGGAACTACTGAAAAATGTGAGAGTTGTGCTGACATTAGGAAGGATAGCGTTCGACACCTACGTCCGAGTCGCTAAGACTGAAAGAGGTCGAAGACTGAAGTTTAGGCATGGCTCCATACATACGCTTGCTGAAGACACGCCCCTCCTCGCTGTATCATATCATCCAAGCAGGCAGAACACCCAAACAGGACGACTGAAATGGCGAGTGTGGCTCAAAGTTTTCGAGGACATTAGAAGAATCTTGGATCGTTCAGAAGTCCAAGGAGTCATCGTTTGACATTAGACAAAGTTTGTTAACCTCAATCCGTGCGCTCCTTGGATGTGTGAATGTTTTCATAAGGCAGTCGTGAGTCACAGGAGGCTATCTGTCTCTGGGAAGCGTTAAGAGTCCGGATACGATATGTCGGGTCGGTGAGAACGATGGAACAGTACGATGTGAAGATAACGGTGGCCAAGAAGCTTTCTGTGAAAGATGTATTCGGATCATCGCCTCCAAAGATCTCACAAGAGGTCGATCCGGTCTGTCCAAGACTCAAAGAAGGCGACACCTTCATATCAGAAAAGGGCATGTGCCCTCAGGGCTTCTGTGGATGGGCGTTCGCAGACATCCAACGAGATATAGCGCACCTTCGATTCGGTGGAAGCTACCCATGGATGCAGGAGCCGGGTGTTGCGTACTCATGCTGCACAGATGGACTGAGACCTGTCGTATTCAGACTTGAAAGAGCGAAATGACCGGGGAGATCCGGCGATCTTCCAAAGAGACTAGGCATATTGCTGGGCTTGACTCACAACCCTGAATCACCCCTGAGTGTGAAAACTGTTCGACTTCTTGTTGGAACCTCTTTCACACAGCCTCCAAGCGGTCACTCCCCGTTTCGGCCTAGTTTGGCAAAGGAAGTGAAGATCTGCACGCTGTGCTGATAGGGGACCTCACAATCGTTGACCGGTTTGCCTCATGCCGTTCGCTTGGAATTGGAGGTTCTTGGCGCCTATCCACAAGGCTAGCCGTGCTCAATGGCAGCAAGAGGGGGGTTGCTTCCTCTTTCACTGTTCAGCGAAAGGTATATAAAAGCACCAGACGCAAGAGTGAAAACGCAATGTACAAATTTGAATCGATATACCGCCAACTCCTACTCTCGTCCATGATGGGAACGGATAGGGTTACCCAAGAAGAGTTGGCTCGCAGATGCAATGTTTCACTCGGCCTCGTCAACAAAACCATAAGAAAGCTTTCGTTGACGCTTGCTGTCGAGGCTACCTCCCAAGGAGTCAGAGTTCTCTCGCCCGGTAGAGTGCTAAATCTATGGGCAACTGAAAGAAACGTTGACAAAGACCTCTTGGACTCCTTCAGGCTTGACGACTTGAGAGAAACGGAGAGATCGCTACCATCGGGTGTTGTCATGACCGCCTTTTCTGCTTGGAAATCTCTCTCCGGAAAAGCCCCAGCAGAGTATGATAGGTTATACTTCTACGTCATAGACCAAGCTAGATTCAAAGATTGGGTCAGGTTCAGAGAGCCACAAAGGCGAAGCACGAACCCCAACATTTTCGCACTCATAACCGGAGACAAACACCTCACGGAAACGGCAGTGAACTCGGTTGCCTGCGTACCCCAAGTCTACGTGGACATATACTCAGTGGACGGCCCTCCCGCGACTCCCTACCTCCGGGACATCATCGAAAGCTATCCTCAGTTCAGCATCTGGTAGTGAAAGCTCATGTGGCACGAAGAATTAACGGAGAAGTCTTGGAACGCCCTCAAAGATGTAAGAAAGCTGGCAGATTTCATAGTCATTGGCGGTTGGGCAGTTTACTTCTGGGCTAGGAGGCTGAAGAGCCGAGATGTAGACATCTGCATCGACCAGAATAACTTCTACAGACTCCAGCAAGAACTCCAAAGACAAAACATCCTCGTGAAGAAGAATCCGCGCTTGAGGAAAATGGAGGCGGTTGTTGCTGGCGTTGATGTGGACATATACACTCCCTTCATGTCAAACCTGATTCTGCCTTGTAGCGCATTCTACAAGTACAGATGGTTCACCGATATCGAAGGGTTCGATGTGGCTCTCCCAGAACCGCTTCTACTTCTGAAGGCCCAAGTCGCCGAGGACCGATGGACATCGGAGAAGGGGATGAAGGATAGGATTGACACTATATCGCTCCTGATGTACTCAGACTGGAAGGCCACAAACCTCCTGAACATCGTAAAGCTATACGAAGGAGCTAAACCTCTGATCAGGTCAGTGCAGAAGATAATAGAACGGAGCCGCGCCGAGTATCGGTACCTAGGGCTCAAGTACGAAACCGATGGCGTACGCCTATCCAGATCATTCAGGAATCAGATGGGGCAAGTCTCAGCATCTAGGTCCTAGCTTGCTTGCTGCGTTGAAGGCCTTGGCTGACTTGGTCACCTCATCGATCATATCATACAACGAATCTTGATCTTCCAGAAGGGGATGGAAAACCAGCGCGTGAATGTTGATTTCAGTCGCGGCCATGGAAGCATCCTTTGCGATGTCGGCCATGTCATCGATTCTTTCGAGCAACTCGAAAACGTTCACTCGCCCCAGAAAGGAATCTCAGTAGAAGAGAAGTCGGTGGAGCTTACCATTACGCTTGTTTTCCGGTAGTGAGTTGCGCTGTGATTCACGTTCCTTCCTTGAAGGATTTGAGGTATCTTTCCTGCTCAGAGGTTAGTGTATCGACTCGAATTCCCATAGTTTCCAGCTTTGTCCTCGCCACTTCTTGATCTTGTTCCCTCGAAACGTTGTAGACCCCAGGCTTCATCGTTCTCCCCTCCTTGGCTAGGCGGAGAAGTGATAGAAACTGGTTTGCGAAGCTCATGTCCATTATCTCTGAAGGGTGTCCCTCTGCCGCTGCCAAGTTTACTAGGCGGCCTTCAGCCAGAAGGTAGACCCTCCTACCGTCGCGGAGCGTGTACTCAACATTGTTCGGCCTTATCTCTTGCTTCTTGACGGTTATTTGCTCTAGGTCTTGAACTGAAACTTCGACATTGAAGTGCCCTGTATTGCAAAGGATGGCTCCATCCTTCATCCTCTCCATGTGATCACTCGTGATCACATCTTTGCATCCGGTTGCGGTGATGAATATGTCTCCTATCTTGGCGGCTTCCATCATTGTTGTAACCTCGAATCCTTCCATCGCGGCTTTCAGAGCCTTCAACGGGTCAACCTCACATATGATCGGTCGGGCGCCGAGTCCTGCTGCCCTCATCGCTACTCCTCGTCCGCAGTGCCCATAGCCTGCGACCACGAAGTTCTTTCCTGCAATGAGAACGTTCGTTGCTCTCACGATGCCGTCAATCGAGGACTGGCCTGTCCCCCAGACGTTATCAAAGTCCCACTTGGTCTCGGCATCGTTGACAGCAATTATTGGATATCTGAGTTGGCCCGCCTCATGCATAGCTCTAAGACGATGTACCCCTGTGGTGGTCTCCTCAGTGCCGCCTACCACCTCCCTGAGTTGGTCAGTGCCCTTCTCGTGGAGCCTCATGACCAAGTCCGCTCCATCATCCAAGGTCAAATTAGGCTTGAACTCGATCGTTTGATCGATACACCAGTAGTACTCCTCTGTGCTCAGACCGCGCCAACCGTAGACGCTTACGCCTTCCTTAGCTAGGGCAGCGGCGACATCGTCCTGAGTAGAGAGAGGGTTGCACCCACTCCACGCCGTTTCCGCGCCAGCCGCTCTCAACGCCTCAACTAGAACCGCGGTCTCTTTCGTAATGTGAAGACAGCCAGAGATGCGAAGACCGTTAAGCGGCCTCTTGGAGGAGTACTCATCTCGTAGCCTTGCGAGAACCGGCATTCGCGTAGTTGCCCATTCGATCTTCAATCTGCCGGCGTCAGCCAAACTTAGATCCCGAACCTTGAACGGCATAGTCTCACAACTCAATGCGAATTGAATCAATCCTTTAGAGAGTAAGTCGTCATCTTCTAAATGAACCTATTCAAGATGGGAGATAACATGCTCCTTCACATAGCAGTCAGATCGGCAACTCGATTTCGGGAAACTCCTCTTAACGCCGAGGCGACTCATATCCAATACTGGGTCTATCTTTGATATTGCCAGGGTCTAGGAAGGCGCGCGATAGTTGAACTTGAAGGAATTCGTTCGCCGCTACGGGAAACCATATTCAAAGCTTCTCGGCATAGATTTGGAGAGCGGCAGATCAGGCGAGGCCTTCAAGTGGTTCTTAGCATCAATGCTTTACGGTAAACCCATTAGAGAATCCTCCGCAACGAAGACCTACAGATGCTTTGAGAAGCGGAGAATTCTCACCCCTGACAAGATTCTCAAGACAGGGTGGGATGGACTCGTTTCGGTCCTTGATGAAGGGGGCTACACACGGTATGATTTCAGCACGGCAACAAAGCTGCTGAATATCGCACAGGGCCTGATGAAAATGTACGGAGGCGACTTGAATAGACTTCATGAAGTAGCACTTGACAGCAGAGACTTGGAAGTCAGAATAATGGCGCTTGGAAAGGGCATAGGCCCGGCGACCACATCGATCTTCCTTAGAGACATGCGAGTGATATGGCTGAAGGCAGATCCCAAACCCACTCCTCTAGTCAGGCAAGCTCAAAAGAGCTTAGGAATCAAAGACCTGAAGCTTTACGCTAGGCGGAGTGGACTGAACCTTGTCCGGTTGGAAACTGCGCTACTGAGGCTGGCGAAGGATTTCCTCAGGCGAGGTCTCCCTTCTCCCGTAAAGAAACGAACAAGGAGATAGAATTTAGATCCTGATTCCTCAAATGGTGGAGCGCCGATCAGATATCGTCGAGCGGGAAGATTGGCCGCCTAACATGTTTGTATGGAAACTGCTTGAGGTTAGGGCTGGCTACGCCCGGTGCGTCAACTTCAATTATCTCCTTGGCGAAGGGCTCGTATGCTGCTCTGAAATGTCCTCTCGACTTTACGACTAGAATCTTCTTTTCCGTCGGTTCGATGCCATGCCTTCTGAATATCTCAGGATCGTTTGGCGCCATCTTTCGCTCGGACATGATCAGGTCGATGCCGTCAATCTCCAAGACGACGCTTCGACCGACTTCGCCCTTCGAACCAGTTGACATGGGACCCTTATGCACGAATACTCCATCAGTGATCGTCTTGACTTGGCCAGTGACTTCGACTGGTGGTCCATGAAGGCTGTCGGTCTTTCCGCCGACTTTCATGGTGACCGTTGCCCCTACGCCTGCTTCGATGGCTTTGGCTACTACTTCAGGATCCTTGATCAGTGCGAATCCCACGTTTCTCGCACCCATTTCAATCAAAGTCTTGAGCACTACCGTTCCATCGCCTGAGCCGCCGCCACCCGGGTTGTCCGCGACATCTGCTAGAATCACGGGCCCCTCCTTTGCCTCAATGGCTCTTCTAACGGCCTCAGGGACAGGGGTCAGTGGTTTCAGGAATTCCTTTCGAAGATTCCAAGCGAAGTCTGAGAGTTCCTGCGCGTATTTCTCAGCCAAATCTCGGTCATCATTCGTTATGACTACTACGCTGAATCCCGAGTCCTCAGTGTCCGCAAACGGAAAGCCTCCAGCCACATTGACATTGATGACAGCCGGATTCCGCTCCATGGCGTAAGCCCTCTCAAAGATCTTCACCATCGGACCCTCGGTCGTTCTCATGTTGATTGTGGGCGGCATCATAGGAGGCTTACGCAAAGCCTTCACAGGTTTGATCTTTCCCTTGACCATAGCGACCACGGCGTTGCACGCCTCAACAGCTCGCTCATAAGAATCGACGTGAGGGTTCGTGTTATGGCCGAAAAGCAGGTCAGATGATTCCACCAACAAGTTCGTAATCGTTGCATGAAGGTCGAGCGTACAAGCGATCGGCACTGTCGGCCCAACAACTTCTCGAACCGAATGCAAGAGGTCCCCTTCAGCGTTCCCTACTCCTTCTGCTACCATGGACCCGTGAAGCAACGCAACTACGCCGTCAACCTTTCCGACTTTCTTGGTGTCGTTAAGGATCCTTTCCTTTAGGATGCGGTACGTGTCAGCGGTGACTATCCCCGATGGCATCGCATTTGCGGCAACAGTCGGTATTAGCTCAATATTGTTCGATGCCGCTGCGTCCATGGCGCCTCCGATAGATGTCTTAGTGCCCCTGAACTCCTCGAACATATCCTTCCCGTAGAAAAGTGAGCGTTCCTGAAAGTGGCGAAGCTCTGTCTTTACTGAGCTGAACGTGTTCGTTTCATGGCTCAGCATCCCAACGACAAACCTCATCTGAACCACAGCTCCAAAGATCTCACAAGAGTATTTGAGTACTTATCGCTTGACATATTTGAGAAATTGCCCTTTCACTATGCAGACTCCTAGAGGAAAACTATGACATTAGAAGCTTCCTAGATGCTGAGGGCGCCTCGCTCTAGAGTTCGACTTGAATAGCCCTCTCTAGGTTCTTTATCCAATCAGAAGCTTTACGGGGACGTGCGCCGTCAGGCGTCCTTCTCAAGCGAATCTTGAAACGCATAATCTTTCTCTCCTCCTCGTAGGCTGGAGCGGGCACGTTTGGAAAACCTGCATGCTTCTCAAGCAATTGATGGATCCTGTTGACCACTTCTTCTGGTATCGCCTCCGAAGCTCGGTCTATCTCCGGCTTAAGTGTCGCTTCAACAATCATCCAGTAGTAAGATCCAGGAGTAGCTGCGTCCCAGTACATTCTGAAAGTGTAGTCCTTGCCGTTGATCCTCTTGACGAACATGGCTTTACCTCACATAGTTCACTGTGGAACCGAGATATAGCACTAAGAGTTGACGGGTGGGCTACTCATGGTCTCCCCCCGGCTACCGTTTGTGACGGATTTCCTTAGCTACTTTCTCCACTACGACCAATGCATGTTCGATGTCTTCCCTCTCGATACCTCTGTGAGTGACCATCCTCACGCGTCCCAGCTCTTGTGCGCCAGCTTTTACTCCATGCTTATTGAGTTCGGTGACCCAGATCTTTCCGTCGACTCCGAGGCCACTCACGTCGTAAAGGACGATATTTGTCTGTACCCGCGACAGATCTACAGCGATTCCCTCGATCTTTGAAAGACCTGCGGCTAACAGTTGGGCATTGTCATGATCATCCTTGAGGCGTTCAACCATCTTCTCGATCGCGATTATTCCTGGTGCGGCGATCACCCCTGCCTGCCTCATGCCACCTCCCAGCATCTTCCGGTATTTCCTCGCACGGCCGATAAATTCCCGCTCTCCTACTACCAGCGATCCGATGGGCGCGCTTAGACCCTTGGAGAGGCAGAACATCAACGTGTCAACGTGTCGCGTAAACTCCTGTACGTCAAGTTCCAATGCCACGGCGGCATTGAATATCCTCGCACCGTCCATGTGAACTCTCAAGCCTCGACTCTTGGCAAGGTCGGAAACTGCTTTGATCTGGGATGGCGACCATATCGTTCCGCCGGCGCGGTTGTGGGTGTTCTCGATACAGATCAGGCTCGTAGGGGGAAAGTGAATGTTGGGAGGCCTCAGCGCCTCCTCAATATCTTCCGGAGCCATCACTCCCATGTGCCCCTTCACGAGGCGCGGTATTAATCCGCCCAGAGCCGAGAAGGCTCCAACCTCATAGTAGTACATGTGAGCGTCCGCCTCCAAGATGACCTCGTCTCCCCTCTTCGTTTGACTCATCACGCTCACAAGGTTCGCCTGTGTTCCACTCGTTGTCAAAAGCGCGGCGTCCTTACCCATCTTCTTGGCGGCGAGTTCCTCCAACCGGTTAACTGTCGAATCTTCCCCGTAGACATCGTCGCCAAGCTCAGCGACTCTAATCGCCTCTAGCATCTCTTCGGTGGGAAGAGTAACGGTGTCACTTCTCAGATCGACTATCCGCATCTCAAATCGCCACAGCCCACTAGGAATCATCGGACAGATATATGGTCTCTTTGTGTCAACCATCCGACCGTGTGAACGCTGACCTTCCGAGCAGTGTTTTGGAAAGGTTCTTCGGTCTATCTGTAGATTCTCGACTCTGCTTATTCAGACATAGCAATAAATGGCGACATAGTCCCACTATATGGCGCGTAATTCAGAACAGAGGTTAGAACGAGAAATGGATCAAGCAGTTCTGGAGCTGCATAAACGTGCCACTGTTGTAGACGCCCACATCGATACATTACTCGAAATAATGGCTCCACCCGCTAGACCAGTGAAACTTCCAACTCCACGGAACTTTGGAGAACGATCGGAGAGAGGACATGTTGACCTACCGCGCCTGTTAGAGAGCGGAGTTGATTTACAGGTCTTTGCTGCGTACATCCAGCCTGAATACAAGATTGAGCGGGCCCTTCACCGAGTTATGCAACTGGCCGACAGATTCTATCAGATGCTCGACGCACATAAGGATAAGATGACGCTATTCACCAAGGTCAGTGATGTCTACGAGGCCGAAAGGAAAGCCAAGATAGCCGCCATGCTCTCGATTGAAGGAGGAGAGGCTGTCGAAGCGGATCTAGGTATCCTTAGAATGTTGCATCGGCTGGGTGTTAGGGCGATCACGTTGACTTGGAATGAAAGAAACCAGATTGCGGACGGGGCAGCGGAGGGACGGACCAAAGGCGGCCTAACGAACTTCGGTGTAGAAGTTGTAGGCGAGATGAACAAGATCGATATGGTTGTAGATGTTTCCCACTTGAGCGATGCCGGGTTCTTTGACGTAATGCAAACAACAAGGAGTCCAATAATCGCCTCTCATTCGAACTGTCGCGCCGTATGCAATCATCGACGAAACCTTACTGATGAAATGATCAAGTTGCTCGCGGATAATGGAGGAGTCATGGGAATGAACTTTGCACCTGCCTTCGTTGATGAGAAGAAGGAAAACGCAACCTTGGAAAGAGTCCTTGACCACGTTGATCATGTCGTGAAGCTTGTGGGAGTTGACTATGTGGGCCTTGGCTCCGATTTTGACGGCATTGAAACCACTCCCAAAGGGTTGGAAGATGTGACCAAGATGCCCTGTTTCACTGAGGGACTCGTGAAGAGAGGTTACAAGGAAGACGATGTCCTGAAGATACTTGGAGGCAACTTCCTGCGTGTCTTCAAGAAGGTCATAGGCTGACAAGGTGACCTAATAACCTGCCCACTAAATCCAGAGGGCATGTCTGACAGCTTTCTGGTAGAATTTGGAGAAACCTCCATATAGACCAAGAAACTGGTTCATATCGGTGAGCCGGTTGAAGAAGCTGTCCGTGATAGTTAGCCTATTCGTGTTAGGCGTCTTCCTAGCGAACGCTGCATCGGTGAGCGCAGCCCCTGATCAAAGGAGATTTTCATTGGCGTATTTTGATGTTGATGTTACCTACCCTACTAGCGGAAAGCCTGGAGAAACAATCACGGTTTCTATAGCTGCGGTCGCAAAGAAGGACTGCGAGGTCCAAGATCTATCCGTTGAGTTCTTCGTGTACTCCACCACTGGAGACCCCAGATCTATTGGAAGCACATCGATCGCCAAGCAGGTCAGTGTGGCTTCGGGAAACTCCTTCCAAAAGAGCGCAGCATACACTATTCCGACAGATGCGCCACGAAGTTTCCTGATGGCGGTTGCGTCAGAAACTGTCAGAACCTACAGCTACACCTACTCCTACTACTATTCGTATTACTCATACTGGTGGCTGTATAACACGTCTCGCTACTGGTGGTGGTGGTACCCGGTATACTACAGCTGGAGGACCTACATGGATACAGTGGACAAAGAGACTGGGCCACTCACATACGTGTTGGCTACAACGCCGGAATACATACAGCTAAAGGCCGACTACGACAAGTTGACCTCGGACTACAACAAGCTTTCTTCAGACTACTCCACATTAAATACGCGCTATAGCAGACTGAACGAGGAGCACCAAAAGCTACTCACAGAGAACGAGAACCTTACCCAAACCCTTGCTGTAACGAGAGTCGCAGTATACTGCCTTGTTGTGGGCATTTCAGTTGTCGCAGTATTGCTGTATCTACAGAAAAAGGGAACCATAGTCGTAAAACTCCAAAGACCAACAAAGAAGTAGTCACCTAGGCAACCGATGCTACAGCAGAAACGAATTTGATCGTACACTGGTAGTGCACACGTTCCTGTCAACTCTACTCATAAGAAGAAGCAAATCGGTTTTTTCAACATCGTTGTCTGCGCCTGAGAGGATTTTTCCGAGAGCTTCTTGGCGCACATGCTACATCGAAAGCTGATTTCATCCGAGGCCAGATAGATTGGAGATTTGAGGTGATCTCGATGGAAGAAATCCTAAGGGCGGACAAACGAGTAGGCAGGCCACCGACGTACACTTCACCCAGACCAAGGTACGAGAGCCGAAGCCTCAGTCTACCAAAGACACATTGGGGCTTCCTAGAGGCTCTGCGAGACCGCAGACAAGATCCAACTGTTAGTGATACCGTTAGAAGCATCATAAATATGGTCAAAGATCAAATCGAACAGTCAGAGCAATCAGCCAAGAACCAACCCGCTCCGATCAGTAGAGTTCAACAGTCATCGGCACTGATGTGAGTCTTCCTGCTCCAGATGGCTGCAGGTCGTCAAGAGCCTTATGCGAAATGTCGTGGCTGCCACTAACCTGCCACTTTCTTCGAAGCTTTTCCGTCGAATGGACAAATGGAATCGAGCGCAACCGGCCCCTCTCTAGATTGAGAAGAACCGCCTAGCATTCTCTGTCGTAACATCGGCTATCGCTTTCGTGTCAACTCCTCTCAGCCTAGCGACAGTATCAGCGATCGACACGAGAAAGGCCGGTTCATTTCGCGCTCCCCTGTGTGGTTGTGGAGCGAGCCAAGGCGAATCCGTTTCAAGAACAAGACTGCGCGCAGGAATAGCCTTTGCGACTTCGTGCAGACGACGAGCGCTAGGAAAAGTGACTGGTCCGGCCAGGGAGATCATGCATCCTAGCTGCACATATACTAACGCCATGTCCAGACTCCCAGACCAGCAATGCATGAGAATCCTCTTCCCGGAGAACCCACGCAGAGCCTTGAGCGTCTCTTGTTCTGCGTTTCTTTGGTGAATGACGACGGGGAGAGACAGCTCTTGGGCCAAAGCCAGTTGCTGTTCGAACGCTCTCATCTGCTGATCTCTTGGTGAAAGATTACGGTAGAAGTCTAAGCCTATCTCGCCGATCGCGACAACTTTGCTCCTTTTGGCTAGGTTACGAAGAGCCCTTTCCGTACTCTCAGTGAATGAGTTAGCGTTGTGTGGGTGAACACCTACTGTTGCAACCACTTCTTGATGTTGCTCGGCGATGTCAACGGTATGCTTGCAGGCCGCCAAGTCGTATCCTACATTCACTATTACCTTGACATCTTTCATCTTCGCGCGCTCAATAACCTCGATCCTGTCCGGGTCGAACGACGGCCATTGCAGATGCGCGTGGGTATCAACTAGCATTGGTCGCGGAGCTCCGTCCCATCAACCGACGGTGTTCTTTAGCCATGCAACGATCCATCACGACCGTCAGACCCGCTCTCGATGCCACCGCGGCAGCATCAATGTTCACTATCCCGAGCTGCATCCACACGACTCTTAACTTTCCAAACCTTTGCCTTAGTCTAATTGCCTGATCTATCACGGGAGAAACATCTTCGGATCTCCGAAAGACGTCAACAATCTCTATTTCTCTAGCCGACTCGTCAGGAATCTCGTCCAAGCTGGGATAGGCGATCATCCCCATGATTGATGCGGCAGTTGGATTTACCGGAATAATTCGATAGCCATTTCCCTTAAGGTATGCCGCGACTCTTCGACTGTCCTTATGGGGATCCTTTGACATGCCTACAACGGCTACAGTCTTGTAGCTTGAGAGTATTCTTCGAATCTCCTCATCTGAGCTCATCATGTTAACCTCGCTGACTTTCCTCATGGACCGAGTGCCTTAAAGGAGTGCGTGAAAACCTGAAAGCACCCTAAACTGTACACTGGTGATGTCGGATGCGATATAGAACCCTCGGTAGGACTAGACTCAAGGTTTCAGAAGTGGGGTTCGGCGGCATCCCTATACAGACTGTTAGCCAGAGACAGGCCGTGGCCGTCGTCAGACGAGCCTTGGGGCTTGGAGTCAATTTCCTAGATACGGCCCGAGCCTATACGACAAGCGAGGAGAGGATTGGGAAGGCGATCAAAGGACAACGAGGCAAATGCGTAATTGCGACCAAAACAGTTGCACGGACTGCTAAGCAGGCAGAGAAGGACCTTCGCACAAGTCTTTCGCTACTCGGAACGTCAAGCGTCGACTTGTACCAGCTCCATAATGTAAATAGTGATGAAGCCCTCAAGAATGCTATGAAGCGAGGGGGCGTCCTAGACGCCGTCAAAGCTGCTCAGCGAAAAGGAAAAATCGATTTCATCGGAATAACGAGCCATCGGCCGAGCGTTCTCGTCCAGGCAATAAACAGCGGCAAGTTTGACACAGTAATGGTTCCACTGAATTATGTGGAGCGCACGCCGCTTCGAGAACTCATCCCGCTCGCGAACGAGCGGAATATAGGAACGATTGTAATGAAGCCGCTTGGAGGCGGAGCCTTCACGAATGCTGTGGAGGCTCTAGTATTCGTGCTTAAGCAGCAGATCTCAACAGTTGTGCCAGGAGTATGCTCGATCGAGGAAGTGGAACAGGATGCGGCAGTTGGAAGCAAGCCGCTGGTACTGAGTAAAGAAGCAAAGGGCCGTCTAGAAGAGCAGGCAAAGGTTTTGGGACGCCTCTTCTGCAGGGCGTGCGAGTACTGTCAACCGTGTCCCGAGGGCATCCCCATATCGTCCATTCTACGAGTGGACACGTTCATCAAACGTATGGGTTGGGACAGTTGGTATCGGAGAAACCGCGACGCTGTAAAGAAACACGCAAAGTGCCAGCAGTGTCGACAATGTGAATCGAAATGCCCCTACCAGCTCCCCATACTGGAACTTATGGCCGAGAAGGTCAAGTGGCTTCGCGAGCATTATGGACACATAATAGCTCAAGAATAGATCGAGGGAGAGATATCAAACGCAAGCTGAATCATCCGTTCAAGGATCGAGAAAGTGGTGGCTAGGTCCTGCGACGGTATACGTGGGATCCTTGGCCTCCCTGATCCTCAATCAAGCTGCCGGTCAGGTTGTCGGTACATTCCTCTCTTACGTCGCGCTCCAGATGCTGGTTTTCGCCATACCACTTCTCATAGTCATGTTCTGTGTCAAGGTGCTTGACAGTGAGGACTTTTGGTCGTCCACAGGATTCGTAAAGATCCCTTGGGCGAAGATCATGATCTTCACGGTCATATTGAACTTCTTGTCATATCTTCTGAGTGCATCATTGTTCTCGGTAGGGAAATATCTAACACCAAAACTGCCGGAAGGAGCGCGATACGATCCCGGGGCCGTCCAGACGACTTTTCAAGGTCTTCCAAGAGCAGCATACTGGTACATGATCTTCGCCGCGGTCGTCTACGCCGGTTTCGGGGAAGAGGTAACGTTTAGAGGATATGTTCTGAGCCGGCTGTTAAGGAGGGGCCGGGTGTTTGCCATCGTGGCGAGCGCGCTTATGTGGAGTTCATTGCATCTTTGGTACCTACCCACATTGGGATCCACCGGGATATGGCAGCACTTGGACGTGTTTCTCACGGGCATCTTGTTCGGCGTAGCGTATGTGAAGATGGGGTCTATCCTCCCACTCATCATAGTTCACGCGTTCACGGACACACTGCTTCCACTATCCTTTCTGTATCCAAGAGGCGCTGTTGACATTGGAGCTTTCGTTGTACTAATATTGGGCCTGCTCACAACTGCTGGATTCAGTATCTATTGGGTTTACCGGAGGCTTGTTCGTTCCGCGTTTCACGTCTGACGGTAGCGAAAATCCTTCATCACTCCGGGCACTCCTCCATGATTTTCACTCCGGAGGAGGTCCCAATTCGCGATGCGCCGGCTTCAATCATCTTGATTGCATCGGGGCAGGATCTTATTCCACCTGCCGCCTTGACACCTAAAGAGTTCTCCACAGTCTTTCGCATAAGCCGAATGTCCTCAACTCTTGCTCCTCCAGCGAATCCGGTTGAAGACTTCACAAAGTCAGCTCCAACATCTTGCGCTAGGAGACATATTTCGATCTTCTCTCGTTCGGTCAAGTAGCAGGCCTCGATAATGACTTTGAGAATCATGCCCTGCCCCTTCACGACTGCCCTCACAGACTCTATGTCTGTCTTGACATCGTTAAGGCGTCCGGACTTCAGAGCCCCGATGTTTGCGACCATATCTATCTCTGAGGCACCGTTACGGATCGCCTCTTCTGCCTCAAGCTTCTTCGCTTCGGAGGTGGTCGCTCCTAGAGGAAATCCCACGACCGAACATACAGCGACCTCAGAGCCATGGAGAAGCTTCGCCGCAAGCCCAACATTCACCGGGTTCACGACGGCCGCTTTGAATCTGTAGGTTCTTGCCTCCGTGCAGAGACGAACTATGTCGTCGTCTGTTGCGTCTGGCCTCAGGTTGGTGTGATCCACCATTCGAGCAAGCTCGGCTTTCTTCATCCCTTCTCACGCCTAATGAATATAGAGGGTTCCGCATTTTAACGAGACTCTCCTTACCAAGCGCCTCGACAACCATCAAGCAGGACCCAGACTCAGTGACTGCGGCTCAGATGAAAGATTCAAGAAAGGCCAAGATCAATTGAGAAGCATGAGAGGCGAGGCGTGAACGTCTGAGAGAATCAGGGCGGCTCTGAAGTCCGTCGTGGCCGCCGGCTACCAGTTCGACAAAGACTGCCTCGACCTATTGCGCCTCCTTGAGGGAAGACTTGACCTTGAGCAACTCACGACACTGATCGTGGATGAGGCAAACAAGGCCAAGCTTTCGCCGCCCATAATCGATAAGGCCTTCCTCGAAAGGGTCGCCCTCAAAATCAGCCCAGAAAGTGCTAGCCCAACGCCGACTCTCCCAAACGGAGTTGCTACAACTGTTCCCTACGCCAAAGAGGTGAAGGCCCGAATGGAGATTCTGGACGCTCAAGGCCCGGAGATGGGATCAAAAGCAACCGTGGACGACTTCTGCCGTTATTTCCGGACTAGGTTCAGAAAGCTTCGAGAGATCTTTAACGAAAGATTGGATGCCCGCGGCGCCGGCACAATCGGCGATGCGTTGGGCGCTCGACTCAATGAGAGAGTGAGATTCGTTGCCATGATCATGGACAGGAGAAACAGAACGTCTCACATCTATCTTAACGTGGAGGATGACCAGAATTCAGCTGTCCTAGTGGTGCAGAAGAACAATGTCGACGCCTTCGCAACGGCTCAAAGTGCACCTCTGGACCAAGTCGTTTACATTGAAGCCATTCGAGGAAAGGGAGAGATCTTTATTTGCGAAAGGCTGAATCTTCCAGACATTCCTGAACATCGGCCCAATCGATCAGACGAGCCCGTGCTTGCCGCGCTACTGTCGGACATTCATGTTGGAAGCAAGACTTTCCTGCGCGACGAATTTACTAGATTCATCCTCTGGCTCAATGGAAAAGTCGGCACACCTGCTCAACGGGAACTTGCGGGCCGTGTGAAATATGTGGTGATCGCCGGTGACTTGGTTGATGGCGTAGGTGTTTACCCTGACCAAGATCGCGAACTCGCGATCCCCGATGTCTACGCTCAGTACAGGCTCGCTGCTCAATTCATGGAACAGATACCTGATTACATCGAAGTGATCTTCATCCCTGGAAATCACGACGCCACTAGACAGGCACTTCCACAACCCGCAGTGGCCAAGGAATTCGCTGAGCCTGTGTATGACGCAAGAAGCATCAATGCACTAGGAAACCCTGCGAGACTTCAGTTGCATGGAGTGAATTTTCTAGTCTACCACGGCCGTTCACTTGACGATATTGTGGCAACAGTCCCGGGGGTCACATTCCAAACGTCTGACAAGGCCATGGAGCACCTTCTGAGATGCCGCCATTTGGCGCCCGAGTACGGAAAGAGAACCTCTATCGTCCCAGAAAAGGAGGACAGGCTCGTCATATGTGATGTACCGGATGTCTTTCACTCCGGCCATGTCCATGTCCTAAAGCACAAAGACTACCGAGGCACAGTTATCGTGAATTCCGGGGCTTGGCAAGACCAGACAGAATACCAGCGAAAGATGGGCTTAATCCCAACCCCTGGAATACTCCCGGTCCTCAATCTGCAAACTCTGCAGGTAAGCCAAGTTGACTTCACAAAGGGATAAGAAGTCATCCTTGAAAGTCTTGGCGATTGAGGACGGGTCCTTCTCCAAAGCCGACAGATACTGTCTTGTAGTAGGTGTCGTAGTCACCTGCAATTCGATCGAGCGAGTCCTTCTTGACCGGATACATATCGATGGGACAGACGGCACGAAAACGGTTATGTCGTTTGTGAACCGTTCCAAAGGCGTTGGTCTAATAATGTTGCCCTCTGTTTCACTCGCCGGATTCAATGTGATCGACCCGCACGAACTCCACAGGAAACTCAAGGTGCCTGTTGTCGTAGCCAACCCGGAGAGGCCTCGGCTAGAAGCCATCCACGAAGCGCTCAAGCGACATTTCCCTGATTGGAAACGGAGGATCCGTGTCTTCAAGCTAATGGGCTCGCCCGGAATCTTCCGGGTTCCACGTGAAGGTGTGCTGTACTTCTATGCGGTGGGACTTTCAGCGACAAGGACCCGGACCATGCTGCGCAGCCTTATTCGCTTTGGAAAGAAGCCAGAGCCCCTGCGAATTGCAAGGATCATCGCACGCGCGCTAAGTTCTACGTCTCCTCTCAAGATAACGTGGGGAGTACGACGTTAAGCGCGAAACCAAAGCCTCATCAGAAAATATGTCCAATAGCGTCTTGGGAGAAATTCCCAATCGTATCTTCTTCGTCCTGCCGTACCGACCAAGACTGACAACGCGAGCGTTCAGGATCCCCATTATGTCAAGTTCGTTGAGCAGTCCGCTCACTCGCCTCTGCGTTAGAGGCTCCACGTTCGTTATTCCGCACAGTTCCTCGTACACATTATAGACATCGCCAGTGACTGCCCCTCCATCCATCCGGCTGTTTATGAGATATGTCGCCGCAAGAACTACTTTCGAATGAAGTGGCAGCGACCTCAATACCTCAGCAACCCTGTCGTCTTCGATCTTGCGTTGCGCTAGCTTCACATGACTCTCATCTACAGTATTCGCGCCTTCTCTCTCTGCGAGCTCACCGGCGACACGTAGGAGGTCTAGGGCCCTTCGAGCGTCTCCATGCTCTCCCGCCGCCAGAGCGGAGCATAGGCGAAGGGACGGCTCCGGAAGCGCGTTCTCAACGAATGCGAGCCTCGCCCGCGCAAGTAATATGTCATAGAGCTCGTCCGCTAGATAGGGGCGAAAGACGAGTTCTTCCTCGCTCAGTGAACTCAGGACCCTTGGATCAAGGAAGTCCTTGAAGTGAAGGTCGTTCGATATGCCGACAATCCCTATCCAACTTCCTTTCAAGGATTCGTTTATCCTCGTCATCTCATATAGGAGGCTGTCATCGTTCTGACGCTTCACCAGAGCATCAACCTCATCAAGGACCACGATCATGCACTGCCTCACGGATGCAAGTGAACTACGGAATCGATCAAAAACCTCACCCGACGCCAATCCTGTAAATGGGATGTTGATCGATATCGCGTGACACAGCTCCGCAAGGACTCGGTAGTTAGTTCCGGCGAGACGACAGTTCACGTAAGATATCCGGATGGGGGCGCCTGTCTCAGCTGCCTTCCGTTCGAGGTGTGAGAGAACGAGTTTGGCCACGGCAGTCTTTCCCGTGCCCGTCTTCCCATAAATGAATGTGTTCGAGATCTTGGAGCCGTTAAGCGCAGGGGCCACGATAGCGCCGAGTTTGTGTATGTGTTCGTCCCTGTGTGGTAGCGCGTCCGGCATGTAATCGTGACGAAGCACATCTCTGTTAGCAAAGATCTTGCTGCCAGAGAGGAACTTGTCGAAGACCTGATCCAAGATTGCGCCGGAGCTCAGCTAAGAAGCCTCCACACGGCGCTGAGTTCGACGCGAAATATTAACAGTTCTTGTTCATGAAAACCGACTTACAACAATAGATTTCTACAGTCACCGTCTGCAGGCCGCCACCCCTTGGCTTCCACTGGAACTTGTAGACTCCGCCGGTGTGGGTGGTTGGGGGTGGTTTACAAACAGACTCCAAACGGTCTTGGTCCGTCCGTTTCTTAAACAGTTTCGATATACTTCTCTGTAGTTTCAGCACTCGCCTGTTAGTCTGCCTTCTGCCGTCACTTGCCAGATGCAGTGGTCCAGTGGAAACCAACGGGCTCCGGTGGAGTGGAAACCTCTCAGTCGACCCCTGTAGATGCTTCGTGGCGAACAGGTGTTGCCGACCGCTGGTGCTCGTTCGGTACGATATTACGTTCACTTTTGGTGAACATCACCAATGTTGATTCTGACTGGACGAAACGCCGTCCTTTCGACCCCGACTTGTTTGGCCGGAGGTTTTGCAGTGAACTGAGAGGGCACCGGTTCACCAAAAAATGTATTAACTTGTGAACGGGAGAGTGAGGCTCGCTGCGACCTTGTTGGTGGAACAGTGCCGGCCCGCAAACTGAAGATTGAGTTCTTTGACGATGTTGGCACGAAGCACACCATCACAATTGAAGGAGCTATCACGAAGGAGAAGATCACCCGACTCCTCGATTACGTGGAGCTGATGGGTAGACTGCCGACCACCAAGCTTGGTGACCCCTTCCACCCGGCTCATCAGAAGTTCGAGAAGATTCGCGACCTTCTCTCGCAGTTTCAAGGGAGAGCTTTCAGGTCAACCGATATTCAACAGGCGTACGAGCAGAGACATGGGGAGTCAATCGCCTTGAGTACGGTTTCGACTTACCTATCCAGATTCGTGGACAGGGGTGTCGTGTTACGCTCGGGCTCGTCGGCCGAATGGCTGTATACCCTGAAGCCGCCTGGAACGTTTTCATGGGACAGCGTCCTCTCGAAGTGAGGCACCCATATACGTCTTCAGAAGCGCCTTTCCCGCCGCCGTCGCGCCATACTTCGGTATGTACCCCTCACTCGTTTTCTCAATCAACCCCGTCTCAACCATTCTGCTCATCATCCTGCTCGTGTGCTCTCTACTTTTGCCCAAGATACGAGATACCTCAGTGGAAGACTTGACTTCAATACTGATTGCCCGCAGTATTCTGAGATGCGCGTCAGAAAGTTTGGGCCCATGGCCTACGCGAGCAACTCCTAGCAGCGCGCCTGCCTTGACCACTTCGATGTCTTCCTTCAGTCTTTCGTTCTCCATCGTCAGGCGCGAAATCATCTTTCTGATCTTGATCATGCTGTCTGTAAGCTGCTTGTTGGCTACGAGCGCCGTTTCGATGTTTCGTGCCAGTTGATTGAGCTGCGGAACTCGAGTCTCCACAGAAGTGTTTTCCGCTCCGATCCCCCTCAACTCCTCTAACTCGCGACGGACCGCATCAATCATCCGTTTCTGGTCGTCAAGGCGCTTAACGATTCCCATAACTGTCCATTCCCCGAAACGCGATGAGGGAGGCTCACTATGCTTTCGCAGTGGGCTCGCCAATTGTAGCTTCCACCCTGACATGACGCTTGACTAGACCGTATATCTACGTTTTTAACAGCGACTTTGATTCTTCTCACTTCCCCATGGTAGGGGCAAGCATTGGAGAAGACGGGAGCGAACTTACGTTTCAAGGGAATCGTGCAGGGAGTTGGCTTTAGACCGCTTCTCTACAATTTGGCAGTGCGGCACAAGATAGTTGGTTATGCCCGCAACATGGGTGATGCCGGCGTCGAGGTTCACGTCGAGGGAGATGACCCAAGAGTGAACGAGTTCATTAACGAGCTGAGAACAGGATCCCTGCCAATATGTCAGGTGGCGGACCTACAGATTGAATTGACGAAACCCTCTGGAAGCTTTCATGAGTTCACGATCTACCCTAGCGATCGGCGGCGCGCGTCCTCTGGCTCGACAATTCCACCCGACATAGGAATCTGTGAACAATGTGCAGATGACATACTCGACAGAGCGTCGCGGTGGTACCTGTATCCATTCACATGCTGTGCCTCTTGCGGCCCAAGATTCACCGCGACACTCGATCTTCCATACGATCGAGACCGAACTAACATGACGAACTATGCACTATGCCCAGACTGTCGAAAAGAGTACGAAGATCCTACAGATCGAAGGTTTCATGCGCAAGGAATCTGTTGCCCTACCTGCGGCCCAAAGGTGGCCCTCCACGATAGGACAGGAGTCATCGTCGAGGAGAGCCAACCACTCAGGGAAGCAGCACGCCTTCTCGATGAAGGCGCAGTCTTAGGAGTGAAAGGAATCGGTGGGATCCACATCGCAGCGTCCGCGACTCAAGACAAACCCCTTCTCAAGATCCGTACTCGAAAGAGGAAGTCTTTCCAACCGTTCGCCCTGATGTCACGGGATGTAAAGAAGGCGCGTGAGTTCGCCTGTGTTTCAGATCTTGAGGCGCAACTTCTGCAGGATTGGCGAAGGCCAATAGTCTGCCTCAGGAAGTTACCGGATAACATTCTATCTCACCAAGTGGCGCCCGGCCTTGATACGGTAGGCGTCATGTTGCCGTACACCGGAATACACCTTCTCCTCACTTACTACTGCCAAACCCCGGCTCTCGTGATGACAAGCGGTAACGTTTCAGGATTACCTATGGCGATAATCAACAATCAAGGAATACAACAACTCTCAGACGTTGTCGACTACTTTCTGCTTCACGACAGGGCCATAGTGTCGCGCTGTGACGATTCCGTCATTAAAGTTTTGGGAAAGGATCCAACCTTCGTTCGCCGATCAAGAGGATTCGTTCCAATACCGATTGAAGTTCCCTTGGTGGCCAGAAGTAATGTGATCGGTGTAGGAGCTGAATTGAGAACTGTTGGAAGTATTCTCCACCGGAGTCAATGTTTCCTAACACAGCACATTGGCGATGTTGATAATTTGGAAACGATGATTTTCCTTGAAGACGCCCTTCAACATATGTTGACTTTGATGGGATTATCCCACGAGGGCCTCGCGATCGTTCACGATGCACATCCAAAGTACTTGACATCAAGATTGGCAAGAGATCTGTCTGAGAAATGGAACAGCAGAACAATGCCAGTTCAGCACCACCACGCTCACGCGGCATCCTTAATGGCCGATAACGCGACGCAGGTAGAAGAGTGCATAGTTGCAATTGTGGCTGACGGAGTAGGGTACGGCACGGATGGTGATGTGTGGGGCGGAGAAGTCTTGGTCGCTTCGTATAGAGACTTCGAGCGGGTGGGGCATCTTGCCAGGCAACCCATGCCCGGAGGCGACATCTGCACAATTTTGCCGCTGAGGATGTGCGCTGCGATGCTCGCGAAATACCTTGACGATAGCAAAGTGAGATCGATCCTTCTTTCCAAGAAGGGCCGCGGAAGCTTGGGGGAGGCTGACCTAGACAGAATGGAGGCGCAACTTGGGAACGGCGTAGCGACGAGCTGGGCCTCGAGCGCAGGAAGGGCGCTCGATGCGATGGCGGCCGGGGCAGGAATCTGTCTTGAGAGGACCTATGAAGGGGAACCTGCGATGAGGTTGGAGGCTGCCGCTGCCCAAGGAAACGTTGTCACGTTACTTCCTGTGCGTGACTTGATAGTTCGCCGAGGAGATGTCTTGACTGTGGACACAGCTAGATTGTTGCTCGAAGCATTGTTAGCTATCGGGAGGATCTCTCTTTCGGATGCCTGTGCGTCATTTCAATACGCTCTTGCCAGGGCTTTGGCTGACATCGCGATCGAAGTCGCTGGGAAGAGAGGGATTAATCGCGTCGGCATGACGGGCGGGGTTGCTGTGAACACGGCGATAGTGGAGACAACCCGCCAATGTGTCGAAAGGGAGGGTTTAATCTTCCTTCAGCATAGGCAGGTGCCTCCGGGCGATGGGGGTATGTCGCTAGGGCAGGCCGTTGTAGGGGCTTCGAGATTGTGATGCTGTGACGTCACAGATCTCTCCGTCCAGTTCCCCGCACCAGTTCTGCGATTCCTCTTTGAAGCTCCTCCGCAATGATCCTCGTGACTCTCAATTCCTCTTCTGTCACCGCCTGAGGGGGAGTTCTTCGCTGTTCCACATAGGTCTTGATTCGGCTGGCTATCTCCAAGAAAGGGATCAGTTCAGGAGTGTCAAAGAGGCCAACATAGCCGAGGAGAAGGATCGTGTAGACTGACGCTACGACATTGCTTCTGGCTTGAGCCACAGTTCTGTTGAACGACCCTCTCGTGAGATTAACCTTTTCGCGGCGGAGTCTCGTCTTTTCGAGTCCTGAGAGGCGCTTGCCCGCCAATTCTTCGCCCAAGAGGGAGATTAGAAGACTTTCGAACTGTATCGTTGTCAAATTCGAATTTTTGAGCAGAGTTTGAACAATTGGATCTTGGAAGGTGCCGTTGAGTGGTCGCGTAAAGTTCATCTGAGGTTGGGTCAAGGAGAACCTATCCCTGAATACAGATTCGTATTCACTGGAACTTAAAGATGTCTCAATCGCGGACTTTCCGACATAGATGCAAAGCTCCCCTATGAATGGCCTTCTTCACAATTTTCGAAAGAGCGGTTCGCTCAACCTTGGCGCGAAGTCTTCTGGAACAACGTGTACCGTATACCATATATGGGCGATTATATCGTATAAGATATACGGATGAAACAAATGGCCGTTCAAGCAACCACACCCATTATCGCGTTCGGAAACCAGAAGGGTGGGACCGCGAAAACCACCTCGACGATCAACATAGGTCCGTGTTTGGCTGCCGAAGGCCACAAAACGCTGATTTGTGACTTGGATCCACAAGGAAGTTGCAGCTTAGGGCTTGGCATTGACAGCTACGGTCTCGGGCATACCATGTATGATGTACTCTGCAAAGATGGCAATATACGCGACGCCATAACTCCGACAGAAATATCTAACCTATGGCTCTTGCCGGCCAACATAGAGCTAGCGGCCGCCGAGTTCGAACTGATCTCAGCTCTTAGGCGTGAAGAGATATTCAAGCAGAAGATTTTGCCCATTGCCAAAGATTATGACTTCATTCTCTTGGACTTACCCCCATCATTGGGGATACTAACGATCAACGGCCTGGCCGCTTCAACGCATCTGATCATTCCGATCGAAACAGAGTTCTATCCAATGGCCGGTGTCAAGATGATGTTGCAGCTACGGGATCTGGTCACAACTAGGCTCGGCCACAGCCTAGAGACGAGGTTTCTCTTGACGAAGTTCGATGTCAGAACTAAGCTAAGCTCAGAGGTCGCAGACATGATACGTCAAAACTTCAAAGACCTAGTCTTCAGGACAGTCATTCCGCGAGCCGTGAAGGTTGCTGAAGCACCTTCGCATGGAAAGCCGGTCACGCTTTATGCTCCGGAGTCGCCTGCAAGTATAGCCTACCGGACGCTCGTCGGGGAGGAGATCTTGAGGCTTGGGAAGTGAGAGAGAGCGGCTAGGGCGTGTCGCCAAGAGTCTATTTGGTGCGGAGCCTACAGACCGGCAGAAGCCGACACAGGCTCAGCCAATCCAGCCGACAAGTGACGCCCAAGTCTGGATGGAAGCCATTAGAATTGCTCAAGAGGAACCGCGCATAACCTTCGTCAACAACAAAGTCAAGGCAGTCTTAGTCTACCTGCGCAAGACAGTGCCGGATATTAGTATCTCAAAGATGGCAGCGGAAATGGTTGAAGATGCTGTCAAACAGAAGTATCCGGAACTGTGGCAACGGTTAAGTCAGGGATGAGCAGACGCTTAAGATGCGCTTCCCAGATCCCTAGATGGCTCTCGCTTTCTCAGAAAGTCTTTCGAGTAAATCCGGTCTGAGGTCACGGAGCGTTGGGAGGAACGTACGTACTCGTCTGAGATCATCGTAGTCAACCTGCGCAACGACAAGATCCTCAAGATCGTACTTCGCCTTCGCCAACACTTCTCCATTGGGGGTCAAAAGGTGGCTTCCGCCCCAAAATTGTAGTCCATCCTCAATCCCGACCCTGTTCACATATGCAAGGAAGACCGAGTTCTCCATTGCACGTGCCTTTGTGAAAGTTTCAAAATAATCTCTACGGATCCCGGGAGAAACCGAGATGCAGACTACGAGTTGTGCTCCCTCCACTACTAGAATACGAACGATTTCCGGGAAGAACAAATCGTAGCAGATGGTCAGGCCGATTCGGCCGAGGGGCGTGCTGACGACAGTAGGCTCGTATCCTGGCCGGAAGTACCTCTTCTCTTCGAAAACAGTGGCTGTCGGGAGATACATCTTCCTGTAATGACCAAGGAGTCCGTTGGGGCCTACCAAGGCACATGAATTGTATATGACTCCTTCAGTTCTCGCCTGCTCTGGCATACCGAAGATGACGTGAATGTTGTTATCCCGCGCAACCTTCTCAATGGCTTTGACGGAAGGTCCATCGATGGGCTCCGCGAGATTGTAGAACAAATCCCTGCAGACATATCCTGTGAGGGAGAGTTCAGGGAAGATCACTAGGTCTGCCTCACGGTCCTTGGCCCTCTCACCCCACTCCCTCATAGTTTTGATGTTGTGATCCTTGTCGCACTGCTTGGGAGAGAATTGCGCTAGGGCGACCGAAATCTTGGCCATGTTTTCCTTCGTTCTCCAATTCTGCGAAAGCCACCTCGAACATAAATGTGTTATTGAATGCGGCAGAGTCGTGTGAAAGGAAGCACCTTTATGAATGAAGGCAGAGCAGTTCTCAGGGAACAGCTGTGAAGTTGACCTCTGAAGTTCTCAAGATAGATCCAGTCCAAGTGGAGAACAGAGTCGCACGTTTCGTAAGCGATTACGTTGCCCAAGTAGAGGCGCCAGGAGTCGTTATTGGAATTAGTGGCGGAATTGACAGCGCAACTAGCGCTGCGATCTGTGCTAAGGCTATTGGTGGCGCAAGAGTTCTTGGTGTGAATATGCCTGAGGCTGAGACAAGGAATGATGAAGATATCCAAGAAGCACAGCTTGTTGCTGACATGTTCGGAATACGTCTAGAGATCGTTGATATCTCAGAGATGATCAAAACGTTTCTTGAAAACGTTCCAGCCCTAGATCTCAAAGACCATCTCGCTAGCGGAAATGCCAAGGCGCGCATGAGGGTGGTTGTACTCTACTACTATGCGAATAGGACGAAGCGCTTGGTTGTCGGCTCATCGGATAAGAGCGAGGTCATGTTGGGATACTTCACTAAATGGGGTGACTACTGCGCAGATATCTCACCGCTCGCCGACTTGTACAAGAGCCAAGTCCGCCAGCTTGCCGTTCACTTGAAACTTCCGGCGAAACTGGTTGAAAAGTCACCGACTCCAAACCTTTGGCCCGGCCAGACGGCAGAAGAAGAACTGGGTTTGGGCTATGACCAGTTAGACCTGATGCTCTTCGGACTGGAGCACTTCATGACCGTGGAGGAAGTTGCCCGAGATGTGGCTCTTCCCGTGGAAGTTGTGAAACGAGTTGAGAAGCGGTGGCTAGGGTCAGAGCATAAGCGGAGGCTCCCGCTCTCTGTGAAGCTGAGCTACCGATCGGTGGGCCACGACTTGCGTCTTCCGCACCACATCTAGAAGGAGAATTTGAACGCTGATCATAGAAGGTTGAAATAGAACGGCTAGCAAGATTGCGCCAATCATCGAAGGTGCAATACGTGGGACGCCGACGCCGGCGCATAGTGAAGATCGTCAAGAAGAAGCTACCGACGGTTTTTTCATGCCCGAGTTGCGGAGAGGAAGCTATCAAAGTAGTGATGAGCAGAAGCGCTCACCACGCAACCATTCAATGTGCGGCGTGCGGGCTCAAGGAGGAAGTCGAGGCTTCCCCGGCAGATCAACTGGTTGATGCCTACTGCAAGTTTACCGACAGGTTCTATAGTGTCGGAGAGGGTCACCTACCTAAACATGGGCGTGCGCCTGAAGAGGCCGCCACAGAAACACCGGTTGAAGAGGAGTCGTCGCTAAAACCGAGCTCAGCTCCACCTGAAGGAAAGCTTGAACCGAGTGAAGCGTCGGAGGAATCGGCTGAGGGAAACGAGTCAACGGCAAGCGAAGACCTACAGACCGAGGAATCCCCTACCTAGGTTCTCAATCAGAATTATAACTCCCACACGAGCTAGTAGTTTCAAGCGTGACCTCCTAGTTGATGCCTAATTGAATGATACGTCATACGTTTGCGAGATTCAGCGTAGATTTGGAGAGATATACTCGCTCGCAGAACAGGCGAGATCCAGAGGCATCGATCCCTCTCTCAAGCCTGAATCGGTCGTCACGAGCGATGTGGCAGAAAGAGTCGAAAAGTCTGTTGGGCCTGAAGGAGTCGCAAGCCGCATCCGAGAGCTTACTCAGACCATGCCTCGGGAAGAGGTCGCGTTCAAGATAGCTGAAGAGATAGTTCTCGGGAAGTTTGGCATTGGCGGAGAAGAAGCTGGAGAAAACGCGATTCGCACTGCGCTGTCAATTCTTGATGAAGGAAGAACTGTGGCTCCAATTCAAGGAGTAACAGGAATCAAAGTAAAGGCGAACCCAGACCGATCTAACTACTTGGCGGTGTACTTCGCGGGGCCAATCAGGTCTGCTGGAGGGACCGAGATGGGGCTCACACTCGTAGTGTCGGACTTTGTCCGAAGGATGATGGGTCTGGATCGGTACAAGGCCACGGAGGAGGAGGCGAGGAGGTTTCTTGAAGAAGTCAGGCTGCATGAGCGCGAGCTGACTCGTTTCCAATTCAGAGTGTCAGACTCAGAGCTGTTGAGTGTATTCATACGTCTCCCGGTAGAGGCGACCGGAGTTGAGACCGATCCCGTTGAAGTCGTCTCATTCAGGAATCTACCGCGTATTGAGACAAATAGAGTTAGAGGAGGCGCGCTGAGGGTTGTCAATGACGGACTGATCGGCCGAAGCCAGAAAGTCACCAGGATTATTGAGAAGATAGGAATAACCGGGTGGGACTGGCTGAAGGAAATCCGCAGTGCCCCAATCGAGGAAGAGGAAACACGCAACTCCATGTTCATGGACGATGTTATCGCAGGACGTCCAATCTTCTGCTTTCCCAATGCTCAAGGAGGCTTCAGGCTTCGGTATGGGCGATGTAGAAATACAGGGCTTGCCGCACTTGGAATGCATCCGGCCACGATGAAAGTTCTAAGGGATTTTGTCGCTACGGGGACGCAGCTTCGAGTAGAGGCGCCAGGTAAAGCCGGGGTCGTGGCTCCTGTAGAGTCGATCGAGCCTCCGATTGTTAAGTTGAAGGACGGATCAGTTGTTCGCGTCGAGAGCCTACAACAGGCGGCTGAACTGGCAAAATCGATTCAATCCGTGCTGTTTGTGGGTGACTTACTTGTAGCGTTCGGCGAATTCTTGGAGAACAACAGACCCCTTCTCCCTTCTGGGTTTGTCGAGGAATGGTGGGCAAGGCTCCTTGAGAAAGAGCTTTGTCGGAATGATGTTGACACATCCGCGCTTGTGCAGGCTGGATTGTCACATGAACGAATGCGCGAGATTCTCGCTGATCCTTTGCGTCAGATTCCTTCGGACAAGGAGGCTCTCGCTATATCGAGGCTTCTTGGCGTTCCCTTACATCCGCGCTTTACATATTTCTGGGAGGCGCTTTCTTTTGAAGACCTAGGCTATTTGCGCGAGATTTTTTCGTGTGGTGAGGCTCAATCCCGCACCAAGGAGGGGGCGACCATCCTGCCTAATGCTTCGAGACTCAAGGGAATACTTGAGACTCTTGCTGTTCCACACATGGTGAAGGATGGTTCTCCAGAGTTGCAGGAACCATATGCGTCGGTTCTGAGGTGTTGCCTAGGCCTTGGCAATCTAACCGTTCCACTGGATCCTGAACGCTCTGTGTTGGAGAACATTTTCAGAATATCAGGGCTAAGAGTGTCCAAGAAGGCTGGATGGTACATTGGCGCGAGGATGGGCAGGCCAGAGAAGGCAAAGAGAAGAGAGATGAAGCCCCCTGTCCATTGTCTCTTCCCTGTTGGTCTGCACGGTGGGCCTCGCCGCAACATAACTGAAGCAGCTCGAACGAAGAGATTGATCGCAGTTGAGATAGCGAAGCGAAGGTGCCCCGCCTGCAGAGAGGTGACGCATCAGAACATCTGCAGCAAATGTGGGAGTCGAACTGTTGTCGAATATGTCTGTCCTAGGTGCGCGAGACCGGTTCCTAGTGACAAATGCTCCTCATGCAGGACTAGCGCAGTGCGTTATGATACTAGGCCAATTGACGTTGGAGCGCTTTTCCAATCCGCGTGCACACGGCTGGGCGTCGATCGAACACCCGACCTTGTGAAGGGTGTGAAGGGGCTTACAAGTGAGGCGAAAACTCCGGAACCTATTGAGAAAGGAATTTTGAGGGCAAAGTTTGGCCTCTCAACGTTCAAGGACGGAACCGTCAGATTTGACGCTACAGATGCACCTCTCACGCACTTCAAGAGTAACGAGGTTGGTATCGGTGTTGAGAAGCTTAGAGGACTCGGCTACGATGTAGACTTCAAGCAAAGACCGTTAGTTGACGGAGATCAACTGTGCGAACTCCAATTGCAGGATGTCGTGGTTCCGGAGCATTGCGCGGACTATTTAATGTGCGTAGCGAGATTTGTGGACGAGTCCTTGGTAACGCTGTACGGTTTACCTTCATACTATAACGTAAGAACAAAGGAGGATCTGTTGGGGCACCTCATACTTGGAATGTCACCTCACACATCCGTTGGCGTCGTGGGAAGAATAGTCGGGTTCACTAAGGCCAGTGCTTGCTTGGCTCACCCTCTATGGCATGCTGCCAAGAGAAGAGACTGCGATGGAGACGAGGACGCGATAATGCTTGCGCTGGATGTTCTGCTCAACTTCTCAAGGTCGTACCTGCCCGGCAGGATCGGAGGATTGATGGATGCACCTCTCCTGCTCACGGTCGTATTGAATCCTGCCGAAGTTGCCAGACAGGCGTTCAACATGGAGGTTGTTGAAACTTTCCCATTGGAGTTTTTTGAGCAAGCGGCTCGACAAGCCGATCCCAAACTGGTCCTAGATATCATTGAGACAGTAGCACAGCGCCTTGAGATTGGAGGATTGGGAAGTGAAGCGGTGCTTAAGGGCTTCGGCTTTACTCATTTTGTAAGCGATTTGAACACTGGAAATCTGGAAAGTCTGTACAAGAGGCTGGGAACCATGTTCGAAAAGGTTCAGGAGCAGCTGGAGCTTGCGGAGTCGATCGTTGCGGTGAAAGCCTCGGATGTCGCCAAGCGGGTGCTCTCAACGCATTTGATGCGTGATGTTACTGGCAACCTGAAGGCGTTTTCAACCCAGAAAGTCAGGTGCACGAAATGCAACACCAAGTTCCGACGCATCCCACTGAAAGGAGTATGCCAGCGGTGCGGAGGGAAGTTGGTGCTTACAGTGCATAGGGGGACAATAGAGAAATACGTGGAAGTGGCGCGGGACATCATAAAGCGATATGACCTCGGAAAGTATCATGAGGAACGCCTCCAACTCATTGAAGATGAAATAGAATCTCTGTTCGTTGAGGAGGACAGGAAGAAGCAAAAGGTGCTGGGCGAGTTCATGTAGTGGTGAATCATGCCAAGGACCCTTTTTCACCGTAAGGCATACCTGACGACGACGAGAAACGTGAAGGCAGGACTCACATCTCGAACGAAGATAATATCCTCGATGGAGGATGGCGCGAAGACCGTAACCGAGATTTCTAAGCGATCCGTTCTCAGCTATGCATGCGTGACACATCACCTCCACCTTCTTAGAAGGGAGAAGATAACCGTTCGGTCGGGCGAAAGACGCGGGTACACATGGACGCTGACTGAGTTCGGTCAGCAGAAGCTGCAGTCATAGGTGAAGAGAGGCCCTTTTAAGCCCGTCGCGATACGAAACAGTAATGACTGAAGCTTGAATGAACCACTGCTGACCTGTGATGTCGGTAGCCTCCCTTTCAGCGGGGATCTTGAGAGTTTTCTGAAAGGCGCTGATCTCTACAACTCTCTTCTAGAGTTGCTTCACCCCAAGGATCCCTCTATATCTGAACCATGCCGGCATTTTGAGGAAAAAATCGTAGAGGGGCTTCTGGGTAAGCTTGGGGCAGGAGTAGACATTCCCAATTTTCCTCAGTTCAGAGATATGAACGAGATGTTCCTTCAACCTATTGAGGGCGTAAGGAAGACAAAGAGTGGGTACGAATTTACCGATCGGCTAAAGCTTAGCTCTGAAAGGAAAGCTTTGCCCGAGTTAGAGGCCATCAGACGAAACGCGTCAAGAATCAGAAACGCCGTCGGGCATCGAATCGCACTAAAGATATGCATAACCGGCCCGTACACCCTATCTTCTCTGTTTGTCAATAGAACGGCCGACATGTTTGGGGAGTTCAGTGGGGTGCTTCAACAGATAGTTGAAGCCGGCGTTGTTGCACAGAAGAATGTGGAGATCGCCCTTGTCGCTGTCGATGAGCCGTCTTTTGGTATTATGAGTGACCCCTTGCTGGATCGAGGCATGCCGGGACGAGAGATGCTGCTCAAGGCGTGGGAGGAGATTTGTTATAAAGCGAAGATCGGAGGCGCCAAGACGCTTATTCATCTCCACAGTACAGTGGATGACCTCTTTTGGAGCGCAAAGAACCTTGACCTAGTCGAATCACACGTAGATAACCACTTGTACGAGTCCACAAGAGCAAAGCAGTTATGCGAGAAGTTCGACAAATCTCTGAAAGCCAGCATTGCAATTACGAACTTTGACAGCCTGATCCGGCGGCAAATCACAGCATCAACCCCGAACCTGAACGAAACATCGATCGGCCAATCCGTCGCGGACACTTGGACCCTGATTAAGAAAGGCAAGGTAGACCCAATCACCTACCTAGAAACTCAGGAAGAAGTGGAGAGCAGACTGAGGCGAATCGTAGAATTGTTCGGAGAAGAAAGAGTTCCTTTCGCCGGGCCTGAATGTGGAATGAGCAGCTTTCCTAACCTAAACTGCGCGCTGGAATACCTGCGACGGATTTCTGGAGCGGCAAAGCGAAAACCCTGAAGCTGACCTTACTTGTCTTTGCATTCGCAAGGTGAATGGTGGCATCGTGGACAGCCTTTTCCATACTTCTCGAATGAGACCTTTTCCAAGTTGATCCCAAGTAGATTACAAGTGCTACAGAGCCAAGCGTAGACATCCGCGGCCTCGTCTGCCATTTTCATCTGTTCTTCCTTCAAGACCGCGCCGGCGAACTCTCCAGTCTCCGAGATCATCCATAGCAAAGTGCCAAGCACCCCTCTCTCCCTGTCCCGGCGGAGGTATGTCCTCCTCATGAGGCCTTGGAATTGACTTGTAGTCCTGATTGCCGCTCTCATACGGGCTTTCCCTTACAGACCTTGTTATCGCTGGTGGGTTATCTGAGTTCTTCTCAGGCGAAAAATGGTGGCCAAGGACACGGACAACGGGGTTGCGCCTCGTCGATGATGGGGGGTGATGATACGGGTGTAGTTCCGTTTCTTTGTACGGAAACTTGCGACATAGGTTGTTTCATATGAGGGCTGATCGTCCAGTCATAGACATTTATTGTGACGATGTCCACGTTACGTTCCAGTGTACTATAAAGGGCGTTCGAGGAGAGGCAGATGAAAGAAGAAGCCTTACCAAGGTTTGAGAGTTACTTCGGAGCCGCGCTGTTCACTTGCGGAATAGCTTGGTTCTGGGATTATGTTTCGTCAATCTACTTTCCTGGGCGAACAGCATTGAATTTGACGCTTCTCTCCGCGTTTGTCTACTTGGAAGCTGCGCTTTTGGGCGCTTTTGGCTTGACACGCAGAATGCTGGTGAAACACATCTATGTTGGAGTACGAGTTGGGTTTGGAGCTTGGATGACGAACATGGTATTCCGCCTGATCATCTTTGAACTGGGGGAAGCTCTTTGGGGAGTAGCAATCTATCTGGCGAGCTTTATGGGGGGAGGATTTCTAGGCGGCCTCTTTGCGAAGATCCTTCACCGAGCTGATCTTACCGAGAAGACTTAAGGATCGCAGGACAAGAAAGATTGTACAGTGATATCTTTGGAGTCCATCGCCGGCTTGCCACCTGAGAGAGAGAAGGAAATCATCGAAAAGTTAGCGAGGCGGATAGTGGATTCAGGTCTAGGTACGATGGCGCTATTGACCTTGCAATCCATCGCTCCTCTATCGTTCATTGGCACTCAGGTTGGCATGGTTGTTGGTTCCCCCCTGTTCATGACTCTTGATTTGTTGGGAGTGAAGGTGTATGAATATGCAGGACTATTCGCCGAATCAACCCGGTCCCGAGAGAACATGGGGCGTTTGATCAGCAGAATAGAAGAGCTCATGAAAGAGGAAGAGGAGGCTCGGAAGAAGGTGAAGGAAGCAGAAGGGAATAAGCGAAAGAGTTGGTACAGAACACTCAGAGACCGCCTCGTTTGATATCTCACATTGTCGTTTCATGACTAACACACCAATGTTTCAACACCTCACCTATCGAAAAACGTTATAACGAGTTTCGAGATAGTGAGCCCAGAAAATATAGGTGAAACCAATGCTTGTATCAGGGAGAATTTTCGCACTTGGAATGCTGATAGCTCTATGGATCTTCATCGTCGGCGCTATGGAAATGGCGAAGAAGAAACTTCCTACGTTTCGAAAGCTTTCAGGGCTTGATGCACTGCCGGAAATGGTGGGTAGAGCAGCTGAGATGAATAGGCCTATACACTACACGACGGGCCTCGGTGAGCTGACTGGCACCGTCGCACCTCAACTCGTCGCAGGATTGGCTGTTCTTGGATACGTTTCGGAGTTGGCTGCCAAGTATGGCGTCAAAGTCATCTACTCAGTCTACCAGGCCCAAGTGATGCCGATCGCAACTGAGCTGATGAAAGAGGCATACATGAGGGCGGGCAAGGCCGATGCGTTCAACGCCGAAGAGCAGATCAGATACTTATCAGGCGAACAGTTCGCGTATGCCACTGCCGTGCAGGGCATCGCCGAGAGAGAGCGGCCAGCGGCAAACATAATGATCGGTCCCTTCTACGCAGAGTCGATGATGTTCTCGGAGACATTCTTCAGAATCGGCGCTATCCAGTTGGCTGGAACGGCAAGAGGATACCAGATCCCGTTCTTCGCCGTCGTGTGCGACTACCTGCTGATAGGCGAGGAGATCTACGCTGCAGGCGCGTATCTATCCAAGGATCCCGTACAGTGTGGCAGCATACAGGGCCAAGATATAGGCAAAGTTATCGGTTGGATCCTAATGTTCGTCGGTGTGCTCGCAACAGCGGCCGGCAGCCCCATCATCATTAATCTTCTGAAGACATAGGTGATAAGAGTGTCTACTTTACTCGTCAGAAGGCAGATACCTATTTTGATAGTGTTCGTTGCAGCCGTGCTGGTGATGGTGGACTACTTCCTGAAGATCCCGGGAACAGGACCAGCTGTCGTACAATTGCAGAACTGGGGAATCATACTCACGGCGTTCACCTTGGGCTTCGGCGCCGTCAACCTGTTCTACCTTCACACAAGACACATCTCGCGACGCACTCCAGGACAGTGGCCGTTCAGCATCTGGATACTCGTGATGATCGTGGTGACCGCAGTCATCGGTGTTGCAACGGGAGCGACTGGTAAACAATACTCGTGGTGGTATAACTCGACATATTTTGCGCTTAGCGCGACCGTCTACTCCTCACTGGGGTTCTACATGACTACTGGTTGCTATCGAGCTCTGAGAGCACGGAACGTGGAAGCAGCACTTCTCCTAGTTGTGGGAGCAATAGCTCTACTTAGGAACGCACCAGCAATCGCTGTGGGCGTACCCATTATCATACCTATGGAAGCGTGGCTCAGTGCGGTTCCTACAACCTCAGCACAGCGTGGAATCATGATCGGAGCGGCTCTTGGAGCGATCGCACTTGGAGTACGAACAATGATCGGGAGAGAGACAGGGTTCCTCGGCCGGCTAACCGAGGCCGAGAGGAGGGGTGGAACTTGAGCAAAGGAAAAGGATTCTGGGCAAGGCTCGAAGACGTGCCCAGGGAGGTTCTATACGCCATCCTTCTGATCGTCTTCATCATACCTATGCTCAACCCGATGGGCTTTCCTGTGCCGATATCGGATGCAGCTAAGAAATGGTATGCCACAATCGACGCGCTGCCTGCCGGATCGGCGATCATGATAGACTTCGGATACTCAGGTGGAGGAGAGCCGGAGCTGGGTCCGATGGCCGCTGCAGTGTACCATCACATCTTCAGAAAGGGAGGGCTGAAACCGATTACCATGTCAACATCAATAGACGGAACTCTGCTTTGGGACAAGGTCATTGCAGAGGTTAACCCTGAAAAGTACGGCCGGAAGTATGGCGTCGATTACATCCACATCGGCTACATAGCAGGGACGGAAACAGCGATGGCAGCAGTTGGAAAGGATCTGAGAGCAACGACAAACACGGATTACCATGGTGCCTCCCTAGATCAGTTTCCGATCATGCAGGGCATCAAGGATGCGAGTAGCTTCAAGCTGCTGATATGCTACACAACAGGAGGCGACCAGTCAGAGGGCTGGGTGCGGCAGTGGAACACACCGTACAAAACACCCTATCTCTGCTCCGTGATAGCTATGATGGTGCCGACAATGTTGCCATATCAGAAGGCAGGTCAAATAGTCTCACTGTTAGCGGGCGCACAGGCGGGTGAAATGGAACTGCTCGTTGGCATGCCTGCACGCGGAATAAAATCTGCTGACGTGATCACCCTGACTCATTTGCTCGTCTTTGCGTTCGTCGTACTGGGAAACATCGCACACTACGGAAGAAAAGCTTCAGAACGTGCGCGAGGAGGCTAAGCCAATGGCAGTAGACTTAGGGTCCGTCATCCAAATATGGATTGCAGCGCTATTCACGATCTGGATATACAGCATCGCCTTTAGGGACAACGTGTTCTTCAAGTTCGCTGAACACACGTTCGTTGGGGTTGCAGCAGGGCACGGCATCGTATACGGAGTTGATAACGTGCTCCGCTACGGTTGGGCTCCGTTCTTGAAGGGAGGCGTGTTATACGCTGTTGTTTTCCTCCTTGGATTGCTTCTCTACACAAGATACCACAAGAAGTACTTCTGGATCAGTAGGTTTCCGCTCGCGGTAATGGTCGGCATAGGCATCGGGCTATCTATGAGAGCTACAGTCACGGCGGAGTTCATCGCACAAATTCAATCAACAGCCGCAATGAAGCTTCTTGGAGTTGACGCATGGACAGCCTTCAGCAACCTGCTCTTCATAATCATCACGCTGACAGTGGTCTATTTCTTCATATTCACGTTTCCGGGCATGCACAAAGGCAATCTAGGAATAATCTCGAAGATCGCGCGGTACGGAATGATGGCTGCATTCGGTTACTCTTTCGCCAACACGGTCCTCTCAAGGTTCAACATGATCTTCGGAAGACTCGACTTTCTGATGTCCGAATGGCTACCGCTTCCAGGAGGCATGGTTGCCATGCCAGTAGTGTTGATACTATTGGTGTACGCCATGATTCCTGCTCAGAAGCGGCCATGGCCTAAGCCGAAACAACCGAAATAGCGACTGCAAAACCTCTACTTCCCCCTTTTTTCACTCTTTTCTTGACCGACTTCCAGTGATAGCCATAGACGTTATCAAAACCGGAGATCTATGAGATTCGCCAGAGTTTGGCGTCCGTGATTTGCTAGTGGCCGATTCTTTCCTTTATCAGACAGTTATCGCTTTGTGACTGCAGGCTTCTCTTAGGATCTACCGCTTCGAAAGTCTCAAAGGAGGAGTCCCGCAAGTATTCTTGAACATTCAATTGCAGAAGGTGCTGAACATATGTTAGATCTGGCAATAAGGAATGGATACGTGCTTGACGGAACAGGTAACTCTTGGTTCAGGGCGGACATCGGAGTCAAGAATGGGAAGATAGTAAGCGTTGGTCGTTTCGTGCAGAACGCAAACACTTCAGTCAATGCACAGGGCCTCACAGTGTCCCCCGGCTTCATTGACATGCATTCTCACTCAGACGATCCCCTACTCGTCAATCCCAAGGCGGAAAGCAAGATACGTCAGGGGGTAACTACCGAAGTGATCGGCAACTGCGGAGATTCAGGAGCCCCAATCAATCAGACGATTAGAAAGGAGATGAAAGAAACGGGGGCCTTGCTCATCTCAGCGGGAGTAGAAATTGACTACTCTACTCTACAAGAATATGTGAGAAAATTGGAGAGACAGGGAATATCCGTTAACGTAGCACCGTTGGTCGGACACGGCAACCTCAGGAAGATGGTTATAGGATACGAGAATTGCCCTCCAACTGCAAGGGAGCTGCAGAGAATGAAAAACACTCTCGCTGAGGCCATGAGGCAAGGCGCATTCGGAATGTCAACGGGCCTCATCTACCCTCCGGGAAGCTACTCCAAGACAACTGAGATCATAGAACTGGCAAAGGTCGCCTCATCCTTCGGAGGGATATACACATCTCACATTCGAAATGAAGGCAACAGACTTCTGAAGGCCGTGAAGGAGGCGATCACGATTGGTGAGAAGGCTAAGATCCCGGTTCAGATATCTCATCACAAGGCGGGTGGAAGAAGGAATTGGGGAAAGGTCAAGCAGACGATTCGAATGATGGAGAAAGCCCGGGAGCGTGGAACAGACGTGACATGCGATGTGTACCCTTACATTGCCTCAAGCTTTGGCTTGGTTGATATGCTTCCTCAATGGGCACATGAGGGCGGTGCAGAGAAAACCATTCAGCGACTGAAGGATCCTGAAGCGAATAGGCGAATAAGACGCGACATGTTGAAGGGTGCGCTCAGTTCAGCACATTGGAACAGAACAATGATAGCCCGCTGCCCAAAACATGGAGAGTATCAGGGCAAGTTCGTGGCAGATATCGCAAGAACAAGACGAGAAGATCCTTTCGAGTTTGTCTTCAATCTATTGATTGATGAGAAGTTGGCTGTAAGAGTGGTTCGGTTCGGCATGTGCGAAGACGATGTCGAGTACGTTACCCGCTATCCCGGTGCAATGATTGGAAGTGACGGCTCGGCACTTGCCACGTATGGACGGCTTGGAAAGGGAAATCCTCACCCGAGGAACTTCGGAACCTTCCCACGGGTACTTGGTTACTACGCAAGGGAGCGCGGAATTATCACGATGCCTGATGCAGTGCGCAAGATGACCTCACTGCCTGCGCAGAAACTTGGCCTAAGGAACAGGGGAGTAATTCGGCCTGGCGCATGGGCTGACCTAGTGGTCTTCAATCCGAAGACAGTGATCGATGTGGCAACATATGCCAACCCGAAGAGATACCCGAAAGGAATAGAGTATGTACTCGTGAACGGTGTTCTCACGCTTAGCAGAGGCAAGCATACTGGCGCGTTGGCTGGTAAAGTTCTGAAGCGTTCATAGGAACCAAGATCAGGGTTGCGCCCGCTGACAGAAGGGGCAGAACCTTGTCGCCACCGGTATGGCCTTTCCGCAGAAGGCACAATACTTCAATTGCGCCGGTGCCGAAACCGGCGCCACGGGTTGTGGCGGAATCTGAGGTGAGGGTGGCTGAACGACTGGATGTGCTGGTTGCGTAGGTTGACCTGGCATAGACGGTGTTGGTTGAACTCGCGCTGCCGGCGCAGGCGCCGTCGAGGGTGAGGGAGCAGGCCCTTTTCCTTTGGTCATTACCTCTTGAGTTGCTTCGTACGATAGTTGGTAGATTAAGCGGATCATGGTTGCTGTGGAGCCGAGCAATAGAATGATGTAGCCCAAGAGGGCCACAGTGATTCCGGCGAGAGCTTCTGTCTCCAACACCACGGGTCTTCGATTGAGTAGGTCGGTAAGAGCGTTCGTAAGGGGTACTGTAGCAAGTACGAGGCCAATGGCCATCATGACTCCACCGAGTATTCCCCAAACAACAAGCCAGAGAAAGTAGATCAGCGCCCTTTTGAAAGCGCTCAGCCAGTTTAGAGGCATATCTTTTCGTAACCTCAGTTACGTATGTCGTCACATACCCGTTAAGAGTCTTTCTGCCATGAAGCGATCTGAAACGTAGCCATGGTTCAGGCTTTTCTCCGCGTTAATTACAAGGAGGGCCGTTCAGAATAGTTTGCTACGGGATTCCTGCCAAGTCTAAACAGGTCCCTCTGCACGTAGACGGTCCCAATTCCAGAGGAGCGAATAGACTTTCGTCAGAAGGTCTTCATCACCCAAAGGGTGAGTCGTCGAACTGAGAAAGGCATATACAATGATCTTATGGGAATTGGATCATTGAAGAGCGGCTGGTTTCGAGGTTCCTGGGTGAAGTCGATGAAGACTGAATCACTTGGAACTTTTTCGATGGTTGCACGGTGTGAGAGAACAGGTGAACTGGGCGTCTGCGTTTCAACGGCAGTTCCGGCTGTGGGCTCAATAGTTCCACATGCCGAGCTTGATGTAGCGGCGATTGCGACCCAAGCCACCTCAAACGTGATGTATGGTGTTAAGGGGCTTCAACTCATCAAGCTGGGGTTGTCACCGACTAGCGCTCTGGAAGCTCTGCTTCGGGAGGATGAGAAGAGGGAGGTTAGACAGGTGATAATGATTGACAAGAATGGCAGGACCTCAACCTTTACTGGAAGAGAAACGGTCGAGTGGAGCGGGCATCTCACGGGGAAGAACTATGCAACTGCAGGAAACATGCTCGTGGGATCGCGGGTAATCGAAGTCATGGCAAAGGCGTTTGACTCTACTGAGGAGCCACTGGAGGAAAGATTGATGAATGTGCTCGAAGCTGGACAGAAAGCGGGCGGAGATAAGCGAGGCAAAGTCTCGGCAGCACTTCTCGTCATGAAGCGACTCGAGCAGGACAGCCTTAGGCCTTGGATTGATCTACGCGTGGATGAACACCAAGATCCCGTGGTAGAGCTACGGCGTATATACGAAGTGTTCAAGGCTCGATATCTCCTTGCGAAGAAGATCTGATTGGAGAATGGAGTTCTTTCAAAGCTAGAAGCCCTGCGGACACCTAGACTATTTATTCGGAACAATGTGTTTAGTCCACGGTTTCTAGTGGCCTTCTCAGTTTCTTTCCTCTCACACGTGCGAGTCTGCCGTCAATTATTCCGAGCGAGACTTTTTGCTGATCTATTAGGATCTTGGTTCTTGGAGAGAGGTAGGCGATGTCCACATGTCCCATGCATCCAGGAAAGCGTCTGGTTAATGACTGTTCCCACTCCATATGTTCTGAAATGTCTGGGTGAGCACTGAAAAGAAGCGCGTTGTAACCGCCTATGCTGATTCTCAGAGCCATAGATACGTGTGGGTCGCTTTGAAATGCATGGGTCACTCTGTCTCGGGCCTTTCTTATCTCAGCCATGGCGTACGTTAAGACATAGTTCGGTGGACAGAGCAGGTCAGGGAATCTGCACACGGGCTCAAGTATCCACCCCTCCCTTAGCAAGAGGTCAATACGTTTTGTTACGGTTTTCCTATGGATTCCGAGTTCTCTACTGAGGAGGTTCTCGTTTAACTTGAAGACACCTCCAGATACCAGATGCTTGAGAATACTGAATTGGAATTGTTGGAGCGCTAGTCCGTTGACTTCGATTTTTCCCTTTCGGTTAAGCTCAGACTCCATTAGACCGATTGCGGCACTTGGATCATACTTCAACATCAACTGGTTGGAAACATAAATGGAACTAGATGGAAACCGCGTTTCTCTCGGCGGTATCTTGCGTTCTTCGGTAAGCGCCTCTCTCCAGAGTTGGTATGCCAAGACATCGCTGTGGTATATGAAGAGGAGCGTGTTGTACTCCGCGTGCCTAGACCAGTAGGCGGCGAATATGTGCTTGTCTCTGGCGACCCAATCATAGATGGGCTTCTCATAAGGTAGGTCTGCTCGGACAACGACTAACAGAGGATACTCCCTGTAGAGTCCCATGAAGGGACAGACCGGTGGATTGACAACCTTGCGCTCCAATAGTTGAAGAACCTCATTTCTGATGGTGTTCCGATGCCTCTTCAGCAACCTTGCCAACGCGTTGATATTGACACTTACTGACTCCCCCGACACTAAGCTTCTGAGCAAGAGGAGAGTTGTCTCATCATCTAACAAGTTTGATGAGGCAGGTCTGACTGTCGTAGACACAACTGACATCCGGGCCGCGCTCGCTATACCACTATTAACATTCTTTCAACGATCTGATAAAGATAATGTTATGCCCCCAACTGGAGTCACTGGCAAAGACCGAGTAAACAAAGCGCCTCAGGATGTGCATTGTGCACATTTTTCCGCTGCTTTCTGTAATTGGGGTTTATGGGTACGGCAGCAATGAGAATGAGGTGCGCAAGGAGATAGGGTGACGTTGAGCAAGATGAAGGTGGTTCTGCAAGATGTAGCAGAACACAGGGTTCAGGAACTACTTGGACAGGTAGATGCGTCGACCTTTCCCGACAGATGGGGGCCGGAGAAGGTAGTTCACACATACGATCCGAAGACCGGAGTCCGCGGTGTCCTAGTCATCGATAACACAGCGAGAGGCCCTGGCAAAGGCGGCATGCGAATCGCACCCGACGTGAATGCGCGGCTGGTGTTCGGCTTGGCCAGAACAATGACTTGGAAATGTGCCTTGGCAGATCTTCCGTTCGGTGGTGCCAAGGCTGGAATGAGAGCTGACC
>Ga0209725_1000066_pt1 | contig 58519 bp, 61 predicted proteins | sample I18A1metaG_FD_184145 | JGI IMG/M metagenome (GOLD analysis project Ga0209725, IMG submission 184145) | Lake sediment bacterial and archeal communities from Gulf of Boni, Indonesia to study Microbial Dark Matter (Phase II) - ​I18A1 metaG... | ecosystem: Environmental > Aquatic > Freshwater > Lake...
ATCGAGTACCTCAGAGACAAGCAATCCGCATACTGGTTCAGCTACGTCCAAAAGGTTCCAAAGGTAGAGACACCTGACCCCCTGACGGTCAAGGTCTTCACCAACGAGACAAGCCCGTGGTGGGAGATCTGGATTGGGGGCCTCTACATACTGCCCGAACACATCTGGAGCGGAGTAGCGGACCCATCCACATGGGAGGCTTGGAGAGAAGGTAAGCTCATCGGCACTGGACCATTCCAGTTCACCGAGTACAAGCCAGGGGAGTACGTCCGACTCGCATTCTTCCCCGACTACTTCAAGCGACCTACCTTTACGAAGTCGGTGACTCTCGAGGCTGCGTCAGTGACTCAAGGCGAAACGTCCTCCTTGGAAACCCCTGCTGTGACTGCGGATGGTGCGCCGGTCGAGAATGCAGCCTTCGTCGTGCACGTCATGGACTCAGCTGGGAATGTGGTCCAGACGATTGATGGTAGCCACAAGGGCGGCGGAGTATACGGCGTCGATGTCGACACCACGAACCTCGCTCCTGCGACCTACAAGCTCCATGGAGTTCTCACGTACTCGGTTGCGGGTCATGAGAACGTCCTCGAAGTCAGCAAGGACCTTACCGTCATCGCACGGTTCCCGACTGAGCTAGTGGCCGGCATCGTGGTGCTGGTCATCATCATCGCAGCTGGCTACGTAGCACTACGCAGACGCAGGAAACCCGCACCTGAGAAGAAGTAGCGGGATTCCTCCCCTTTCCTTTTTTCTTTTCAATGTCCCAGAGTCAATTCTGGTCAGTCCTAGTTTGAGGAGGACAGTGATGTGCAGAAAGACGCTCGGTCTCGCGATACACCAACCAACATATGGCTGCAAACGGCTGACTATTTCCTTCCCTTGACGCTGGGTCTAGTGATCTCTGTGGGTATTTCGTCTCTGCTACTTTCAATGGGTGCCGCCAGGCCGTTGCTCCCGCAGAGCAAAGACCCTCTATCCTCCATTATGTTTGCACTTGTGTTGGCTGTTGTCGGTCTTGCCGGTGCAACTGGGCTCTATCATCTCGTGAGAATGCGTAAGACCTTTGCAGTTCGTCTGGTCTTTGTGGCGATATTTGCGCCATGGGTCGCCGTCATGACTCTCATTCTTGGCCAGGCACTTCTCCTCGGGGCGGTCAAGGGAACCGGATTCCCGCAAGGGTTGACAATCTGGTTTGTGTTTGTCTTTCTTCTCTCAGTCTACGCATCCATAATCTTCGCGATAATGGTACTCATGGGCTCGCTCTCAACCCGCGTCCGAAACGTCGTATACGTCGTCTATGGGTCAATGATTGGAGCGTTCATCGGGGTTTCTCTCTCCACCGGACCTCTGGTGGCGATACTGGTTTCGTTGGCGATCTATGACTTGTTTGTGGTCAGACGCTTCGGCCGGGAGCAAACGGCAGAAGACATCGCGCTTGGAAGAGAACCTTGGGCCACTCTCTCCTTCTCAGGTTTGACGATAGAGATTGGGATAGGAGAGTTCATTGTCTATGCTATTATTGCAGCACACGCGCTCGGATACTTCGGTATCCTTGGCGGATTGCTGTCTGTGCTGATGATCCTGATCGGAGCGGGGATCAACTTGATACAGCTTGAGCGTGAAGGGTTTGTTGCAGGATTCCCGATACCAACACTGCTCGGGCTTCTCCCGCTGCTCTGGATCTTTCTGTCTCACTAGGGCTGGAAAATGCTACACAGTCTTTGTGACAGTTACTAGGAACCCAATCAATACTAGAACAGCCCCAGAAAGCGCGAGAGCATCAGCCTTGGCACGCATCTCGTTCAACTGAGGTTCCGTCAGCTCTTTTTGCGATCTCATGAGCACTCGCTGCGTTTCCCTCCCTCGCGGGGAGGCAGCCGTGTCAAGAAGATACCCCAGACCGAGGAGGAGAACCCCCACTGCCATCGCCAGTGTCAGGAACACATCAAAGGAATCGAGCCGAACAAAGCCTGCGGTCAAGGCTACGACTGTGTTCACTGCCGTGGCTGCCACGAGATAGGTTACAGCCCGGCGAAGAACAGCGCGAAGGTGTGAATAGCTTGTGGCATGACTGACTGACAAGCAGAAACGCTCCCCAAGTCCTATGAGGTCGATTGGCCTGTCCAAGATTCCGAGAACTGTATCTGAATGTCGGATCCTATTGCTGTTCGAAGTCGAACGATTCCGTTCACTTGCCAGACCGATGTTCCGCCGGTGGAAGCTTGCCTTATCGTCTTCACTTCGCCGGATGTCAGTTGCGTGGAAATTGGAAAAGCTGGACTTGAGTTAGGCGGGACTTCCAATCCGTGATATGAGTAGTCAACGGCTCGGGCCGCCAGGAACTTTCCGTTTAGGTAGAGTGTATACGATGCTAATTGAACCTTCATTGGTGCTCCTGAGGGGTTCCTGATGACAAGCAAGAAAGTCAACTTGCCTGCGGATGAGTCTACGAACGAGATTTCAAACGATGACACATCAGCCTCGACTGACTGCACTGAGCCGATGATCTCAAGATAGTATTGCGCGGCGTACACTCCAGCGACGACAAATCCCAGTGTCACAAGGAGGAAGATCGCGAGCGCTAGACGCCTAGGCGTAACTCTAGGCAATAGACGAGCACCTTTCAGCTACGACGGGCGGGTCCACTTATAAGGCATCATATCCTGAAGCTACGGATCGGGTCAGTGTTCGCTCTTGGGCTCCATTGCTTGGCTGTCGGACGCACTGGAGGTGCTGGCTTTGTCTCTAATGGCAAGTTGGATAGTTGCGTCCACATACTTGATGGCCTATGTTGGCTGGATCCTAGGAGCCATTGCAGCCCTGCTTCCGCTGTTCGCGACCCTGACTGCAGGCGCTCTGCTTCAAGACGTACGGAAGTCCTTGGCCGCAGGAGTAATCACGATAGTACTAAGCTTCGTTTTGGTCGTGTTGCTGCTCGCACTGCCGGTGGTTCTCGGACAGATCTCAGATCCAGAGCTCGCCGGGTTTTTTGTCGACTCCACAGTAGTGCGGGTTGCAACCGCGACTGGTCCAGTGCCGCTGCATATAGTGACTCTGGCGATTGTGAGTCTGATCGGCTCGATCGTCGGTGGCATGATTACGGGCGGAAAGTGACTGGCTCGGCAAATCAGTCAACTGAAATTTATGCCTAGTCTTTCCTCACGCAAGGCTTGGGCTACCCTGCTGATGTCACCGGAGATCTCTCTATCTCGCTGTAACTTTGGAACGAGTTGTCTGACAATCCCGTAGGTTTCTCTACCTGCCTTGCTTAGGTTCTCTATGCCCCGCGCCTCTGCAGCTTCACACGCACAGATCAGTTCCATCGCAACAATGAGACGAAGATTCTGGATGATCCGCATCAGCTTCAACCCGGCCGTGGGTCCCATGCTTACATAGTCCTCAAAATCAGCTGATGTGGGGATGGAATCGACACTGGCCGGATGAGCTAAGATCTTGTTCTCCGATGCTAGAGCCGCGGCTGAGTACTGACAAGCCATTAGGCCCGAACTCAATCCAGCTCCGGCACCAGCTGGAATTAGGAATGGCGGCAACCCTCCACTTAGCAATGGATCGAGAAGCCTTGCTATTCTTCTTTCCACTAGATTTCCTACTGTGGCGAGAGAGATGCCTAGCAAGTCAAGAACTACCGCAATTGGTTCTCCGTGAAAGTTGCCACCAGAAATGACCTCCCTGTCCTCCGCGAATATGAGTGGATTGTCATTTGCAGAGTTCATCTCGACTTGGATGACTTTGGACGCGTATTCAACCGAGTCATAGGCCGAGCCTATGACCTGTGGAATGCATCTGAGTGAGTATGGATCCTGGCGGTGAAGTCCTCTACGAATTCGTTGCTCTCCTGACCCGATCATTCTACTTCCTTCTAGCAGCTGGATCATGTGACGCGCGCTCTGAATCTGGCCACGATGAGGGCGGGCCTGATGGAGTCTGCTGTCGAATGCCTCAGAGAGCCCCTCCAACCCCTCCAACGAGATCGCCCCTGACTTTTCTGCGTACCATAGTAGCTTCTTGGCATCGTGGACTGCGAGTGCGCCTATTGCGGTCATCATCTGAGTCCCGTTCATGAGGGCAAGGCCCTCCTTGGCCGCAAGCCGCACTGGACTGATTGAAGCTGCTCTGAGCGCTTCGGAACCGCCCATCACTCTGCCACGATACTCTGCTGAGCCTTCCCCGATCATGACCAGTGCAAGGTGAGCGAGCGGGGCCAAGTCCCCGCTGGCTCCTACTGACCCCCTTTGGGGTACAATCGGGTGTACTCGCGAATTGATCAACCTGACAAGGGTCTCGAGTGTCGAGAGACGTATCCCCGATAGACCCTTCGCCAAAGTATTGGCTCTGAGAAGCATCATGGCTCGTGTGACATCTATAGGCAAAGGATCGCCGACTCCGGCCGCATGACTTCGCACCAAGTTCAGCTGAAGCTCTTCCAGTTGACTTGCGGAGATCGTAATGTTGCTTAGCGCTCCGAAACCAGTGTTGACTCCATAGATGGTCGCCGACTTGATCAGTTCGTCAAGGACCTCTCGGCACTTCTCTACTTTGACCCTTGCATGCTCACCCACCTCAACTTCCTCGTATCTTCGTGCAACGCTGACAACATCGTCGACGGCGAGAGACGTGCCGTCTAGGAGAACAGTCATTCTTGAGTCGCGTCTGAATACCTCTTAGAACAGGTCTAAAGGTATCGGTACTTGACGACGAGCGCGGGGTGAGAGCGTCTAGAGGAACCGCCTTTTCAGCGCATCACGTTCTGCATTCATCACGAGCTCGAAGAGTCTGTCCGTGATCTTTCTCTCTTTGCGCAGGATCCTCTTTGCATCTGCAGGAGTTACTCTGCGACCAGTTTGGGCAACAGCCCCAGCCTTTCCGTATTTCTCGATCACTGCTGCAGATTCCACGACTTGATCCGCCATGCGCTTCTCTGCTTTGGTGAGAACCTTTCCCTTCTTTCGCATCAACGAATTCACCTCTTCCGGACCGTAAATAACCACTCCCACCAGCTTGGAATCGCATTTCGGACAGGAGACCACGCTCGGGAGATCACGAATCCTAGCGATCTCGCTATGCATCCAACATGAAGCGCAGACCAGTGTCCTGGACTCGTTGAGTATCCTAGCGCGAGCTGAGTCGATTAGTATCCGTCTCATCTTGTCAGATGGGATAAGATCGGTCTTCATGCTGATGCGTTCGATTCCAAGTCTTGCGATCGGCGTGAGTTCCTGCGATCCGGAAAGGACAGCAAGCCTGATTGTTCCACCACGGATGGCTTCAAGGACTCGTTTCGTGTTTGGCAGATCGAGATCTTTTCTTACCGTTTCGTTCAGAGTCTCTTCGTAGATTACAGTCCCCTCAAACGTCCTCATCAACCGAGCTAGTCTGAGACTGCTGAGGTCGACCCATCTGGAGATCGCTCCGAATCGCCGTGCGACGTGAACCATTCTTCGTTTGAAGATCCCTGTTTTTGATGATGCCTCCTTTGCAAGCGCCTCAATGTCCATCGCACTCAATTTGCGGAGGACGCTGGCAACACGGATCGCATCGGCAATGCCAGCAGAATGGACGACAACGCGGTAGGCATCCTGCTGAACCCCGACCGTCGAGCCTGCTTGCTCGGATAGAAGATATCCGATGAGCCGAGCAAGCGTTCGGTTCACAAGTAGTCCGAAGTGACACGCGAGTATCACGTACTCATCCCAGTCCTCTATCGTGATCACTCTATCCGTTGGGACCTCAACATTCGAGGCCGCCTGATCGAATGTTTCAGAAAGCGCTCTCAGAATCACTCCTGTCTCACAGGGGTACTCATCTGAGAGTTCTGATGCTATGGCTTCCCTTTGCTTGCCCATTCCAAATGAATCGACTGCGCGGCGACGTATGGCACCTACTTCCATCCCGATTTCGTACGGGACGGGGATTTCCTCGCCAACCCAGCTCGGTATTGCACCTGTCGGATCACCTATCGCCCGGACGTAGATGGTCTCACCTTTGATGCTCTCCATCCTCCAAGGACTTCCACGCACAATGAATTTCGTTCCCGGATTGCCGTATTCAGCGACAAACGCCTCGTCGAGAACCCCTACGGGCATGTTTCCAGATCTATCAACAACCAAGTACTGTTTCTCGTCCGGGATCATGGATAGCTTGCCAAAGTAGTAGGTGTAGATGTCCTTCAATCGACGAGGACGAAGAATCACCTGATCTTGTGGCGAGAACCAGCAAAGCCTCGGGAATCGTGAGTGCATGTACTCGAGGACCTTTGTGAGGTCTGCTTCGGATAGTTCTCTGTATGGGTTCGCATTCTTGAAAATGTCGAGTATCTCCTGCATGTACCAGCGACTTTTCTGAGTCAGGAGACCAACGATTTGATGAGTCAAGACGTCGAGGGGTTTCTGAGGAACCTCAACTTCCTCGAGACTCTCCTCGATCGCTCGACGGGCTATAGCGAGCGCTTCAAGTGCGTCGTCCGAATCCATGGCAATTATCATGCCATCCGCAAGTTGTCCAACGCTGTGGCCGCTTCTTCCCACCCGCTGAATTAGCCTCGTAACCTGACGTGGGCTCATGTACTGTATCACGAAGTCTATGCGTCCAACATCTATCCCCAGCTCGAGCGAAGAAGTCGCAACCAATCCTTTGAGCTGTCCGTTCTTGAGCCCTTGCTCGGCGGACACCCGCGATGGCTTGGCCAATGACCCGTGGTGAATCGACACCGGGAAGTCAATGTCCCAGACCTTAAACCGGCTCGCGAGGACCTCAGCTGCTGCTCTCGTGTTAGTGAACAAGATCACTGACTGGTGACGCTCTATGACGTCACGCATCAGCCTCAAGCGCGCCGACACTTCCGGATGTGTGTAGAGCTTGGCTGCGAGACGGGTGTCCTCTACATCAGGCTGAGGGTGCTCCACTCTAATCCTCATCTTCCGCCCGACCGGTACCCGCACAATACTGACAGGTCGGTTGGTGCCCGCAAGGAATCCTGCGACTCTTTCGGGAGTTCCAATTGTCGCAGACAGACCGACTATCTGAAACTCCCTTCCTGTAATCCAGCGAAGTCTCTCAAGCGCAAGAGCGAGCTGACTCCCCCGCTTGTCCTCAGCAAGCTCGTGGACTTCATCTACGACCACGTATCCGACCTTGCGAAGGTTTCTTCGCATGATCCTACCAGGAATGATCGCCTGCAGAGTCTCGGGAGTTAGGATGAGCATGTCAGGAGGATTCTTCGCCTGCATCCCCCGCTCCTTTGTTTCAGTATCTCCATGCCTAACGGCGACTTTCACGTCGAGGCGATGGCACCACCATTGGAGACGGTCAAGTAGGTCGCGATTCAGTGCTCTAAGAGGAGAAACATATAGGATGGATATGCCCGGCTCGTCGGTCTTCGATGTAATGAGGCGACTTAGAATTGGCAAGACAGCCGCTTCTGTCTTTCCCGAAGCTGTCGGCGAGATGAGCAGCACGTTCTGGCCGTTGAGGATCTTTGGGATGGCTTGATTCTGTGCCTCGGTTGGTCTGTCGAATCCACGTTCGATTGCTGCCTCAGCCACCGGCTTCGCTAGCAACGAGAAGACGTTGGCTTCGGCAACTTCCATTCGGAGCCAGCCCGCAGTATCAACACAAACGCTCGATAAAAGTGAGAGGAATTGCGCTTAGACTGGCTTTGCTGCTTCAGGATCTTCTGCTGTCACGGAAGGGTTAGTTTGTCAAACGTTTAAGAGAGTTCTGGCTCTCATCAGGTTTCGTCTCTTCAGAGATGACAAGAGATGCCGCTTCGACAGCCCATCGTAGCAGTACTGGGTCATGTGGATCACGGTAAGACCACTCTCCTTGACAAGATCCGAGGCACTTCAGTTGCTTCACGTGAACCAGGCCAGATAACCCAATGGATCGGTGCGAGCCTGCTGCCTTCCTCAGTCATCAAGGAAATCTGCGGGCCTCTTCTTGATCAATTCAAGATCAAAATAGATGTGCCCGGACTCCTATTCATCGACACTCCAGGACACGAGACATTCTCCAATCTAAGGCGTAGAGGTGGATCGGCGGCGGACATCGCAGTCCTTGTCATTGACGTTTCAAAAGGCGTCGAACCACAGACGACCGAATCTCTGAACATACTCAAGGGCCGAAAGACCCCATTCGTTGTGGCTGCCAACAAGATCGATCTGATAAGAGGATGGAGGTCAACGCCTGACACGTCATTCATTCTCTCGTTCAACCAGCAAGCACCGGAAATCCAGACGGAAGTTGACAACCGCATCTACACGATAATGGGAACCTTGTCGAGGCTCGGCTTCCGATCAGACCGTTTCGATAAGATAACTGACTTCACGAAAGTGGTGGCAATCATCCCTACATGCGCCCGGACCGGGGAAGGTATTCCAGAGCTTCTTGCCATCGTGGCGGGATTGACGCAGGCATACATGCATGACAAACTCGAGATGAAGGGAGGACCCGCGCTCGGAACGGTTCTTGAGGTCAAGGAAGAGCCTGGCCTTGGCATGACGGTCAATGCCATCATCTACGACGGCACGCTCAAGGTCAACGACACGATCGTGTTGGGAGGAAGAGAAGGCCCGATCTCAACAAAGGTTCGAGCACTCCTGCTCCCTAAACCACTTGACGAGATCCGTGACCCACGAGATAGGTTCTTGACCGCGGAACGGATTGCCGCTGCCTCGGGCGTGAAGATCGCTGCCCCAAATCTCGACCTTGCCCTCGCCGGTTCCCCTCTCTACGCAGTTCCACACGGCAAGAACGTGAAAGAGTACGCTCGAATTGTCGACGAGGAAGTTGAGAGACTCCGAATACAAACCGACCGAGACGGGGTCATACTCAAGACCGATACCCTAGGATCTCTCGAGGCGATCACAAACTCCCTGTCAAACTACAACGTTCCCCTCAGACTCGCGGATGTCGGAGACATTTCCAGACGAGATATTGCTGAAGCCGAGGCGGTATGGGTTGACGACAGGCTACATGCCGTGGTTCTTGGGTTCAACGTCAAAGTTCTTCCCGACGCGGCGCAGGAAGCAGCGACTGCAGGGATTCCGATCTTCAAAGCCGACATAATCTACCACCTGATCGAAGATTACATGAAATGGTTCGAGGACCAGAAAGCCGCGGGTATGAAAGCCGAATTGGACAGCCTAGTTAGGCCAGGGGCGCTGAGGGTTCTTCCCGGGTTCGTCTTTCGGCGAAGCAAGCCCGCCGTCGTAGGCGTAGAGATTCTAGCTGGGAGGATTCGCTCAAGGTATCCGGTGATTGACGAGAACGGACGGAGGGTAGGTGAGATCATGCAGATACAAGACAAGGGCAAGGACTTACAGGAAGCGACGAAAGGAATGCAAGTAGCCGCATCAATTGACAAAGCAGTTGTCGGCCGGAACGTGGTTGAAGGAGAAGGCCTCATTGTCGACGTTCCAGAGAAGCATGTGAAGATACTGCAGTCAAAATTCGCTGCTGAATTGCCCCCTGAAGAAGATCAGTTGCTAAAGGATCTGATTCAATTGAAGCGACGACAGAACCCCATCTGGGGGCTCTGATCGTCTCCTCGCATGAGAGGATCGGAGCCATCGTCCAGATGATCGATTCCACGGAGATCCTACATCAGCAGACCGCATTCTTTCGCTCAGACAGTGGGGCAGTGGGTCACCTGTTTGAACCCGTGCAGAATTCAATAAATAGAAGTCGTCTAACTCGATGGCGGCGAAGCTGAGATTGCGGGTACTAGCATGCATCAAGCAAGTACCAGACACCGCCGAGATAAAGATCGACCCCGAGACTGGTACCCTGATCAGAGAAGGTATTCCCGCGGTCATCAATCCCACAGATGTCAACGCAGTTGAGGAAGGTTTGAAGCTCAAGGACCTCTACGGCGCGAGAGTCATCGTGATGACCATGGGACCGTTACAGGCAGAAAATGCTCTGAGAGATTTGCTCGCGATGGGCGCTGATCGGGCAATCCTCTTGACCGACAGAGCCATGGCCGGTGCAGACACATACGCCACGAGCTATACAATCGCTACAGCCATTCGAAAGGTGGAGAAGGAAGAGGGGCCTATTGACCTTCTGCTCTTTGGAAAACAGGCACTCGATGGTGAGACAGGACAAGTGGGCCCCGGCGTCGCCGCTAGGATGGACGTGCCGATAATCACGTACACAAAGCGCATAGCAAAGGTAGATCCACAAGGGAGAACAGTCCTCGCGGTCAGAAAGGCCGACGAGATCGTCGAGACAGTCCAAGTCTCTCTACCCGCTGCTGTGTCGGTTCTTGAGGAAGTGAACAAACCGCGTAGGGCAACGATACAGGGTATTCTCGATGCCCGAAGGGCAAAGGTAGATTTCTGGAACAAGGAAGTGATCGAAGCCGACCCGGCGAGAATCGGCATGGCCGGCTCGCCTACAACGGTCCGCAAGATGTTCATCCCCAAAGCTAGGGGAAGAGGAGAGATATTTGACGGTAGGAGTGATCCTGCGCAGGCCGCTCGCTGGTTGAAGGACAAGGTTCTATCTTGCAGGATCGGTCGAGAACGATCCGGGAGTTCTTTGGTTTCGGAAGACCGGGACATACGACCTGTAGTCAAGAGTCAGCCCAGCTCGGAACACGCGGGCGTGTGGGTATTCATTGAACAGAACGAGGGACATGTCGCAGGTGTCTCGTGGGAGCTGCTTGGTGAAGGACACAAGTTGGCGAGGAAGCTAGGCACTCAGCTAGAGGCGGTTGTTCTTGGGCACGATGTGGATGCAATTGCGCGAGAAGCCTTGAACTACGGCGCGTCCAAGGTCTACCTGATCGACCACCCTCTACTCATGCACTATCGTCCTGCGCCATATGCCAAGAGTCTGACTGAGTTGGCGACATCAAGGCCACCCCAGATCTTGTTGATTGGGGCAACTCGAAATGGTAGAGACCTAGCGAGCATCGTCGCAACAAAGATACACGCAGGTTTGACGGCGGATTGCACATCACTTGACATCGAACCGGATACTGGACTGTTGCTTCAGATCAGGCCCACATTTGGCGGAAGTCAACTGGCGATGATCATGACTCCGAAGCACTTGCCTCAGATGAGCACTGTTCGGCCCGGGGTATTCGCGAAGCCAACGAAGATCAAGGGCACTGGTGAGATCGAGAGAGTCAAGATAGACCTGAGAGAGGAGGAGGTTCCGACCAAGGTGCTCGACTTCCAATGGGTCGAGAGGAGCAGCATGGTTGAGGAGGCTGACATCGTTGTCTCAGGAGGGAGGGGACTCGGTTCAGCTAAGAACTTTGAGCTTGTGAGAGACCTGGCAAAGGCCCTAGGGGGGGCCGTCGGTGCGTCTCGCAAGGCTGTAGAGTCAGGATTCGCCGACAAAGAGATCCAAATTGGCCAGACAGGGAAGACCATCAGACCGAAACTCTATGTCGCAGTCGCCATATCCGGGTCCATTCAACACTTGGTGGGCATACAGGGTGCAGAGACCGTCATAGCTCTGAACAATGACCCTGATGCCCCAATTTTCAATTCCTGCAACTATGGCGTGATAGGAGACGCCGGGAAGATAATTCCAGCGTTGATCGAGGAAATCACTCGCTAAGTAGACGACTTGAATATGGAGATCGTTACTTCTTGACCGAGAAGTTCGACGCAATTGTGGTCGGTGCCGGACCTGCTGGTGTGACATCCGCATACGTCATGGCAAAGAGCGGCATGAAAATCCTCGTCATAGAGAGGGGTGAATGCCCAGGCAGCAAGAATGTCATAGGCGGCGTCCTCTACGTTAAGACCCTACACGACCTGATTCCGCGGTTCTGGACAGAAGCACCGCTGGAGAGAATGATTGTTCAGCACTCCTACTGCCTGATCGGAAAGAACGACAGTACAATGGTCACCTACAAACGTGCACGAGAGTCAGAAACACCGAAGGGATACACAATTCTACGGTCCAAATTCGACAGGTGGTATGCAAAGAAGGCTGAGGACGCAGGTGCAATTCTTGTGAACAAGACAAACGTCACAGAACTGGTCTCGGATGGCAGCAAGATCACTGGGGTGAGAACGGACAGAGGAGATGTCTCATCTAACCTAGTGGTCATAGCTGAAGGCGCGAATGCGATGCTGTGCGAGAAGGCCGGCCTAACGAAGAGGGCGAAACCCAACCAGATGGCAATCGCCGTAAAGGAGATCATCACATTGCCCTCTGATCGAATCCAAGAACGATTCGGCCTCAAGGATGGTGAAGGCGCCGCCATACACTACGTTGGAGAACCATTCGAGGGCTTGGTAGGTTTTGGTTTTCTCTACACCAACTTGGACTCCATCTCGGTGGGATTCGGAGCAATCGTTTCGACGATGACAACAGAAGCGGCTAAACCGTATGACCTGATTGAGACCTTCAAGGCTGAACCTTCTGTTGAACCATACATTCGGGATGGTCAAGTCAAGGAGTACCAAGCTCACATGATACCCGAAGGCGGGTACGCCGGCATGCCTAGGCTCTTCTCCGGCGGTGTGCTTGTTGTGGGTGACTCTGCAATGCTTGCGAACCCGATCACAGGTGAAGGAGCCGACCTAGCTGTGCTCTCAGGCAGGATTGCAGGTGAAGTCGCTACAAATTCGCACAGAGCCAACGATTTTTCTCCCAGCGGATTGTCGAAATACCAAGACCTACTGAACGACTCGTTCCCGGTACGGGACATGAAGAAACAATCCGGACTGCTCCGTTACATCGAAAAGAACCTTGAGATCATGCAGGCATATCCCGAAGCCTTCAACGCGGCCTTGGGCGAGTGGTTCGATGTAGACGGCGCCTCCAGAGAGGAGAAGATCAAGAAGATCAGGACGATTGTCACCTCTAGGCGCAGTGTAACGCGAATGCTGAAAGATGCCTACGTTCTTGGGAGGAAGTTCCTGTGAAACTCGAAGAGAAACTGTACCTGCTGAGACACGTAGTCGACGAGGAGTCGCACATCAAAGTAGACGATGAAGCATGTGCCAAATGCGCGAGCAGGATCTGTCTAGATGTATGTCCTGCCAACGTCTACTCCTATGTCGAGCCCAAGGTCTTCGTAGCTTACGAGAACTGCGTTGAGTGTGGAACGTGCAGGATTGCATGCCCGTTTATTGAGTGGGTGAATCCGAAGGGCGGAGCAGGCATTTCCTATAGATACGGCTGAACAATCACGCGTTGTGGTCGCGTGCACGCCCTTGGGGAAATGCCTATTTCGTAGCCGAACCCTGACCGCCACAGTATCCTAGCCGCGCTCTTTCTTGCCGTAGTAGGCTGTCCATTTCAACTTCCGCGGATCCCGCTTGTAGATGAGGACGTTCTTGCGACATCTTGCCGAGCAGAAGTACAGTATTGTCCCGTCGTTTCTGATGTACATCATTCCCGTGGCAGGCGGAAACGGTTTGCCACAGAAGGAGCACTTGTTCGTCCTCGGCAAGCTCGACACTACCTGATCTTCTTAGCCTCTCTCTCCGTTTCCCTGAGTATGAGAACATCTCCGACCCTGATTGGACCTTTCACGTTGCGGGTTATGATTCGGCCTTTGTCCCTTCCTTCTAGTAGACGGACTCTGACTTGGATAACCTCGCCCGTAACGCCGGTCCTGCCTATGACCTGCGTAACCTCGGCGGGCGTTGGCTCTTCTCTTGATTTCTCTCGTGCAGCGGACATATCTAGGCTTTGGCTCCACTGCCAGTCCTAAGGCGCTCAGCCGCAGCTGTGAGATCTTTCAGTGTGTTCGTTCCTTCTCCAGCTTCGATGATTGAAACTGCGGCACATCCGACATCTATTCCCGCCGATCTTCCGAGGTCCAGTTTGCTTGGGACGAACAAGTAGGGTATCTTTCTCTCTTCGCATAGGATTGGAAGATGAGCAACAACCTGAGGAGGTTCCACATCCTCCGCTATGAGCACGAGCTTGGCTAGTCCCCGCTCGATTGCCTTTGTTGACTCGTTCGTTCCCTTCCTTATCTTGCCGGAATCCTTCGCTACTTGAGCGACTTGATACGCTTTGTCTACGATCTCCTTTGATACTTCGAACTTGACGTAGGGCGGTTTTGGCATTCGCTTCACCTGCACATCTGCCAGAGACTAGCCTATGCAAACGGCTTGCTTTTATCAATGTTTCTGTGTGAAAAATCCACTGTCTCAGCAAACTCGGGCGACAATTCTGTCCGATTTCAAATCAGGCAACAATCTTAAGCGCTCGCCCGGGCTAGCATCATAGACCTTGGACTTGAGTTCTCGATGATCTCCGAGACGGAAATCCTCTACATAATCAACGAGATCCACCAATATGACGCGATCTTGGTGGAACTCAAAGATGGAACGATCTTCGGGATTCTCAAAGGGACCGAGTCCAAGCCGGTGTACTTTCGATTGAGGGCAGCTACTCACACTGCTAAGGAGCGTCATGCGCTGCTAGAGGCAGTGATCGCGTCCCGGCCTGACGCCCATGTCGATTCGATCACACTTGAGACTTTGCTGAATGCCTTGAGAGGGATGAAGACCCGTCACGTGTGGTTAGAGAGAAGAACCGCGCCCCTTCATGAGATGGCGTTTCTGAATCTGAAAGAGCTTGTCGGTTTTTTGCGGAAACAGAACACGTAGTGGATACTGCCGGCGAGCTGACAAGCTTATTAAACGCGTCACTTTGCGTATGTAGGACTTCCGTCCGACGGTGCGAAACATGGCCAAATTCAAGATGATTGTGTCTGACCCACAGACGGCGAAGGCAACAGTGGCTGAGCTCGAGGGTTCAAGAGCACAGGCTCTCGTCGGCAGAAGCATCGGTGATGTTGTTGACGGTTCGCAGCTGGGACTTTCGGGAACCAGGCTCAAGATCACGGGTGGCTGCGATAGGGACGGAATACCGTTGCGAGTCGACATCCACGGCGGAGCGAAGAAGTATGTGGTTCTTTCGGGAGGAGTTGGATTCAAACCGACAAGGCCCGGAGAACGTAGAAGAAAGCTTGTCCGAGGTCGCATGATAACGGACGAGACCTACCAGATCAACATGGTCATCGTGCCTGCGGAGGCAAAACCCGAAGAGAAACCTCCCGAGATCAAAGAACCGACCGTCGAAGCAATCCGTGTGCCCAAGAAACGTGCCCAGCCTGAAGCCAAGAAGCCAAAACCAACCAAGAAGCCTGCAAAGAAAGTCAAAAAGAAGAGGTAGATGTGTGCCAGCAATGGAAATCAAGGTGGCAAATGAGACATACAACGCTCTGTTGAAACGGAAGGAGATCAGCCTTGAGATCGAACACAGAGGAGAAGGCACTCCGCAACGACTGGACGTAAGAAAACGAATGGCCTCCAAACTTGGCACAAAGATAGAGAACGTATTCGTTGTAGATCTCCGCCCATCAACAGGAGTGGGGAAAACGTTTTGTGCTCTCCAAGTCTATGATGAGCCTAGCATCGCGTCGGCAACTGTTCCCGAACATATAGCCATCAGGAACCTGCCTCATGAGGAGAGAGCTAAGGTTAGAGAAGCGAAGTCTGCGAAAGCGGCCAAGACAGCAGAGACGGAAACCAAAGCTAGCGCGAAAACCCAAACAAGGCCCCGGAGATAGCGTGTGTGACTTTGAGCGAGCAACAACCAGCTAGAGAGAAGGAGGCACGAGCGAGCAAGCTGTACGATGTCGACCCTCAGAAGGCACTGATCAGGCTGAAGAACAAGAAGTGCCCTCGCTGTGGAAGTTTCATGGCGCATCATAGGAAGCCCGTCGAACGGTGGACCTGTGGATCCTGCAGTTTTACCGACTACGCATAGAAAGGGATTTAACCCTACTCCGCTCTGGTCATGCAATCGAAGAAAGCAATCGCGTTTTCTCTCGTCTTGTTGTCCACCTCAACGAGAACAATTCCTTCACTAGGTTGTCCGTACATCACGAAAGAACCAGTCGGTGCGACTGCTATCGCGACAAGTGCAAGCAAGTCCTCCTCACCATCCACAACTATCATGGCATTTCCAGATTGAACCGCGCTCTCTACTGCTGCGAGCGCATCCAGAGCGATTGTACCCGGGTCGTTCCGAACTCGGAACGTTCTCTTTGCATCCACGCGAACGGGTTTGGTTTCGAGTCTCATCTCTCTGCCGTCGACTATGATGAGATCTCTGCGAAGATGAGCGGCCACTGCTCCTCTTGAAACGGCGTCGCCTACGAAAATGACTCGCGGTGGCCGGTTGCGTGATATGAGTCTCGAGATTTCCCTGTAGATCTGAGCACCTTGCCCTGCAAGGAGTCTGCCTAATGGTTTCTTGAGAGACGATCGCATTTCCTCAGTTATTACGAGCTTTGGCAATCTCTGACCAACAACGTCAAAGCTCGTGATCTATCGCACTCTGACTGCATATCGTCCCGGTGATTTGATCCTCATCTTCTTGGCGATCTCAGATCCTTCTGGATCAATGATGATCGCGAGGCCGGTCCAATCGTCGCTGAGGTTGGTGGACTTGCAGTTTGGACAAACCGGGCCGTTGCTGATGTATCTACAGTTCTTGCACGCTTTCTCTGTCAACCCGCTTTCTCCTCTCTTGGCCCTCTGGCACGACGCACGTCCTGTTCAATCCAGTCGATCTTCCCCAGGAAAGGTTGGCGCATCGTGATTCCAATCTTGCCCCCGGATCCACCACGGGGAAAGCTCACGGCTATTATTCGGCCTCTAACGAAATCTCCTTTGGCGATCTTCCTCTGGCTTTCTTTCCCTACGAGAATCCCATGCTTCTCATCATAAGATATGTAATCGTCCATAACTTGGGACACGTGAAGGAGCGCATCTTCTGGACCGATTCTGACGAACGCTCCGAAGTCTGTAACCTCAACGACTTCTCCCTCCACCACTTCGTGCATATCAGGGAAGAAGCTGAGAAGCTTGAATGTGACTCGATGATATGTCGATCCATCCCCTGGCAGTATCTTTCCCACAGGGTCGACATTGACATCGACGACGTAGACTGCGTAGCCCAGCTGTTCGTCGACGATGTTCTCGTACTTGAGCTTGACTTGATCTCTCGCAGCTTTGTCAATCGGGTTGCCGAAGCTCTTCGGTGGGATTCTTACAATATCCTCAACTGTCAGTATCTTGAACAAAGAAATCTCCGCTCTGTGTCACAATGCTTTCTCGATTGTCTACCTGTAAGCTGCGTCAATGCCTTCAAGCTCCAACTTAGCCTTTTCTCTGAGAAAGACCACGGGTTTTCCAGCCGCTCTGATCTTTCTGCGGAGTTCTGCATCTGCAGTCGCGACGACAGTGTTTGCCAGTTCCGAGGCTTGAATCAATGCTTCATCTGCGTCCACGATTTCTTTGGATGAAATAACCTTGACATTTCCTCCTTGAATGAGTTTCATAGCTACTCTCGCATCACGTCCTGATGCGCCTCGATTGCGCGCAAGACCTTGGAGTTCAGTAATCACCGCAAGTGGAACCACAAACTCGGTCCTGCTCGACAGCATTCTCGCCGTTTCCGATAGAACGTCAATGTGAAACTTTGCGGACAGCATAAGAAAGCTCGTGTCCAAATAGACAGTTGCAGCCACGAGCTATCCCTTTAGCGCCCCAAAGCCGATCAAGCGCCAACTGTCGCCTATGCGCCTACTCACCGCGATCTTGAAGCCTGGGATTGGGCAGACGGGCTTTCGGAGAGCAACGTCCACAATGCTATCTCTTGCTGACGTCACGATGCCCGATGTGACAGCAGTGCCCATGTTAAGGACCAAAGGCTCGTTCGTCCTAATCTTGTCGACAACGACCAGCTGCTCCGTCCCTACAGCTCTTTCGAAGAGCGCCACTTCTGCCGTGAGCTTCTCGATGACTGGTGGAAGTTCTCCCACCTTTCCGACTACGCTACCGACGAGACCATCTGACTTTGTGAGAGACGGATCTAGGGATGTGCCAACGCCAACTAGGCCTCCGCTTCGGGCTTCCGTGACCGGGCCTTTGGAGACGTTCAGGCTCGTTATTTTTGAGACTAGGGGTTCGTAACGGGTCTTCCCGCCCGTCTCGATCGACAGGCCCGGCTTGATTTCTATCTCGTCGCCTACTCTGAAAGTGCCTTGCATGATTGATCCTCCGATGATTCCTCCGTGGAGATTCTCAATTTCTGTCCCAGGTTTGTTGATGTCGAAGGACCTCAGGACATACATTCGCGGTGAAGCGGTAGGATCCCTCTTGGGCGTAGGGATTCTCTTTTCCATCTCGTACAGAACCACGTCGGTGTTCGCGCCGTGCTGAGCGGAGACGGGGATCACGGGCGCATCGGCTGCGATCGTGTTCTTGGAGAACGATTTTATCTCCTCATAATTCTCCATCGCTTGAGCTCGGTCGACAATATCGATCTTGTTCTGTATGACTATCAGTCGCTGTATGCCGACCATCTGTGCGGCCAGTAGGTGTTCGCGATCTTGAGCCTGCGGGAACTTGATGTTACTGGCCACTACGAAGAGTGCGCCATCCATGAGTGCTGCACCTGAGAGCATCGTTACCATGAGACTGTGGTGGCCGGGGCAGTCGACGAAGCTTATGCCGCGTCTGAATCTGGTCTCCGATGCACATCGAGGGCACTTCGGAGCAGTAGTGTAGTTATGGGGTGGTTTGCATTTTGGACACCTGTAAATGAAAACATCAGCATATCCTATTCTGATCGTGATACCCCGTCTGAGCTCCTCCGAGTGTCTCGCAGTCCAGACGCCGGTTATTGACTGGACGAGTGTGCTCTTGCCGTTGTCCACGTGGCCGAGTGTTCCAATGTTAACCTCAGGTTGCCAGCTCGGAGCGTTGTCCTCCCTGCCGCTTTGGTCGGTGTCTTCGGCACTCATGTTCTCTCGTCGTTCCGCGGTTTGCGCACGTGATTCGATGTCACACATATAATGATGTCTACACAGAGCAAGTCAGATCTCGGTCTGCACGATCATTGTTTCGCGAGTTCACCCATGATTGCTGTACCTGTTAGGGTTCCCGAGACCACAAGTACGAACCACAGCAGCAGCAACATCCACACACGACTTGAGATGTGTTCCGTTGCGAAAAGGATGTTCACCAATACGAACTGCAAGAAGGCGAAAATCACCCCGACAAGATTCAATGCGCTCAGACCAAACAGTCCGAGTATCCTCGTTGACACCTCTCCTGCAGCCGAGAACACCATCAAGTCGGAGATGAAGGTCACTGGGCCTATGATCATTAGAAGAATGAAGATTGGGTTTTCCAGATAGAAACGAGGGTTGAACAGGTCCAGAAGGCCGTACCGTACCTCCTTCGCCGCAAATATCCTGATCAGACTGAAAACCAAGAAGACCGTGTTGACAAGAGCTGCCCAGAATAGGGTACTGAGAAATTTGCCATCCAAATCATACGAGCCCCGTTTGGAGCCACGATTGGTCTGTTGCGGTCAAAAAGCCTTCGCCGCTGAAGGGGAGGCTGCTATGCTCGACGTTTCCATATGGTTCCGGTTGGGGTATCTTCGATGATAATCCCCATGGCCAACAGTTGATCACGCAAGCTGTCTGCTGTTGCCCAGTCTCGCTGCATGCGTGCTTCCTCTCTCCTCCCTATCAACCGGTTTGCCTCAGGCGGCAAAGCTTCAGTCTTTGGTCGTTCGACAAGAATCCCGACCACCTTGTCTATCGATTTGAAGACCCGAAGCGCGACCTGCACATCTCCACGAGACATTTCTCGCCGGTCAATTTGCCTGTTGACTGCTCTTGCGATGCGATGCAGGGCAGCAAGCGCCCTAGGCGTATTAAGGTCATCGTCCATCGCGCTTTCGAACTCTCGTTGTTCCTTTGACAGAGCTATCCGCAGCTTCCGATTGATGCCTCTTTCTTTCGCTTCTATGCTTCCCAGTCGCTCAAAGGTGCCTCGCAGTGACTGGACGGCCTTCCCGGCGTCCTTCAGGCTTTCTTCAGTGAAGTTGAGCTGAGCACGGTAGTGAGCGGACATCAGGAGATATCTAACTGCCAGAGGATCGTGACCTCTGCCGAGCAGATCTCTCAGCGTGATGAAGTTCCCGAATGACTTTGCCATCTTCCTTCCTCCAACCAGAAGCCAACCTGAATGCAACCAGTACTTCACGAACTTCTTTCCAGTTGCAGCTTCGGATTGTGCGATCTCGTTCTCGTGATGAGGAAAGATCAGGTCTTCTCCACCTGAATGTATGTCGAATGGTGTCCCAAGGTACTTCATTGACATCGCAGAACACTCAATGTGCCATCCCGGCCTACCCTTGCCAACTTCGGTTTCCCAGAATACTTCTCCGTCCTCTGAGCGCCATGCTTTCCAGAGCACGAAGTCTGTCGCTTCATCTTTGCCATATTCGTCCGAGTCCACTCTGGCTCCAAGTTTGAGTTCGCTTAGACGTACGCCTGAGAGCTTCCCATATGCCTTGAACTTCGAAATATCGAAGTAGATGGATTCGTCCGCCTCGTATGCGACGCCCTTGCGTATCAGTTTGTTGACGAGTGCCACCATCTCGTTGATGTGTGCGGTTGCTCGCGGGTATTGTTCTGCTTTCTCGATGTTCAGCGCCGTGAGGTCTGTGAAGTAAGCCTCCTCGTACTTGCTTGTGTATTCACGAAGTGTTGCTCCTTCCGCTCGCGATTGTCGTATCGTCTTGTCTTCGACATCTGTGATGTTTGTCACTTGGAAGACTTTGTATCCTTTGTACTTCAGGTATCTTCTCAGAACGTCTTGAAAGACGTACGTGCGGAAGTTACCGATGTGCGCGTAGTCCCACACTGTGGGACCGCACGTGTACATCCTAACTGCATTCTTCCTTAGAGGCACGAAACTCTGGAGCTTTCTTCCAAGTGTATTTGTCAGTCTGAGAGTCACGATCGAATCACTCTTGGCTGAAGATGCCCAGAAATCGTTGTACAGACACTAGGGCTCGCCGTCTTTCAGGGCGTTCCTGTGAACTGTTCAGGATGATTCTATTCAGATCGAGCAGAGTCGTCCTTGGAATGTAAGCCGGCACAAAGTCGACCGCCCATTTCTAACGCCTCAGTACGACCCTCCAGCCGATTGTGATGTATTAAGTGTTTTCAGGATGCGCACGTGAGAGGGCATCTCACAGCTTGTAGCCGATCTTCCTCAGGAAGTTCTTGCGATCCTCAACATCCTTGGGAGTCTCGATGTCTTTCGGTTTCGAACCGTCGATTATGCCCAAGATACCTCTGCCCTGCCCGGTCTCCGCTACAATCACTTGAATGGGGTTGGCAGTGGCCGCATATATTGAACAGACCTCGGGCACGGCCTTTATCTTGTCGAGGATATTGATCGGGTAGGCGTCTTTCAGGAATAGGATGAACACGTGTCCAGCGCCAACCTTGAGGGCGGACTTTCCAGCGAGGTTGGTCAGTTCTTGATCGTTGCCTGAGACCCTCACTAGGCATGGACCACTCGATTCGTTGAATGCTATCCCGAACTTGGCGTTGGGCACTGCGCCGACAACAGCTTCGTGGAGGTCCTCAACGCTCTTTATGAAGTGGCTTTGGCCAAGTATGATGTTGGTGCCTTCTGGGACCTCTATTCGCACAACCTTGGTTTCCATTGCACAGACCTCGCCCAATAGATGCAACATACGGACGTATTAGACTTGGCAGAAATAGCTGGTCAGATCGTTAGGTCCTTCTCCAGAGGTGTGAGATTGTAAATCCGTCGTCTTCTCAGCAGGATCGTGTCCTCGACTCTCACGCCGCCTACTTTGGGTTCGTAGAGGCCGGGTTCGACGGTAAAGACCTGCCCTGTTCGGAGTGTGTCCTTGCCAAGTAGGCTGAGGTACGGCTTCTCTCCAACAGTCAGCCCCACTCCGTGACCAAGAGAATGGATGAATCCGACCCTAGAAGCCGCCCTGTCTCCCTTCAGGGTTGCTCTGATCGTCTTGAAGCCGTATCGTTCGAAGGTATCGCATGCATGGTTCATGATCTGGCTCGCCGGCACACCATGTTGGATTGAATCGAGAGACTTCAATTGCACGTCGAGTACAGCCTCAAACATTCTCCTGATCCTACGCGACGGCTTGCCAATCACGTAGGTCCTAGTCAGATCGAACCAGTATCCATCTGCAGCCATGGGAAACAAATCGAAGACAATTGGTTCGCCCGATCTGACCGGCTCTGACAGGATCCCGAATTCATGTGGGTCTGCCGAACTCTTTCCGATCGCGAAGACGGTTCCCTCGGGCGCCATGAGATTGTGCTCCGCCAATAGACCATTGATTCGAGACTTGACCATTCCAACGGTCAATGTTTCCTTCTTTGTCTTGAGTTTTCCCGCACTGACTTTGCACTCTCGAAGCATCTGTAGCGTGCACCGCACAACTTTGGCCGCTCGCACCCCAACATCTCGGATTCTCTCGACTTCAGCCGCGTCCTTTGTCTCTCTAAGAGACTCGATTACTGTCGTGTCGCTTTCTCCAGATATTCTGTATCCGAGCCTGCGTAGGGAATCTGCAACTGATAGAAGACGAGAGAAGTCGTTGTGACCGTATATGCACACTCTTCCCTCGGTGCCGATGGACCTCAGGAGTGACTGAAGTAGCTTCACGTAGCCGCGCTCACGACCATGGCGCTGGATCAGTCTCTCATAGTGATAGTCAGTGTATGTCTGAACCTTCCTGACGCGCCCGCGTCTTGCACTTCCAACATCTATGTTGCTGACAACGAGGATCGGATCTCGACCTCTTCGCTTGACAAAAATGCCTCCGCGCGGAATTGTTGTTCCAGCCACGTAGGCAAGCTCGGGATTTCCAAGCGTGCTCTCACCTATGACGAGTACGGTCTCCAGTCCGCGCTTCTCCATCTCGCCATCGAACTGGTCATACAACGAAGCTTCACCTGGCGAGAGCCATTTGGTCAAATGTCATGCTCGTGTGCAAAACTCATACACTTGGATACACGGTTCCATGTCGCGGCTAGACGTAGGAAGGAGTTAATGATTGCTCGCAGGGCAACGAGGTCTGTGGCGAAGAACTTCATCGTGACCTGTCTCTGACGTTTGCTCAGAGCAACCAACGCTCTGGTCGTCTTCTGGCCGACGGTTTCTGGTCCTAGGGCTCGGCGGAGCGCCTCAGCATCTGACTCGGTTCCAAACGGTATTGAGATCTTCGCTTCGGCCTTGGCATTCTTGAGTGTTAGCACCGCAGCGGGCTTTCTATTGCTTCGTTTCGGTCGCTTCCTCGGCAGGTTTCTCTGCCTTCCTTCTTCTCCTCTTTCGTTTCTCACGTGCTGCGGCGGCAGCTTTCTCTTCCGATGCTCGAGCTTCGGCCTTTGCCTTGAGTTCTGCTGCTAGCAGTCCTGCAGCGAGTCCTTCCCTTGCAGCTCTTCTTGCCACCTCACCTAGCTTCGTGGTGGGGAGGTATGCTCCGCCAGAGAACTTGACTCCACATTTTCTGCAGCTCCACACTCCAACCGCAAGCCGCCTCACGGCTCGTACGTGGCATCTGGGGCACTCGTGCGGAACACGCATTCCGGCGATTACTTCGGCGTATCTTCGCCTCGCGACAGTTCCGTACCTAGCACCAAAGCTCCCGGCTGGGCCGACTTTCTTGACCTTCAACTTCGACCAGTCGCTCCTCTGATCGCGCCGCGGATCTCTCTTCCTTTGTCAATCGCAATCCTGACGGCTTGTCGGATCTCCTGGTCGGTCAGCACACCTAGGCCCCCTTTCTGCATTGCACAGATGTTGCCGTCCCGGTCAGAAGTCACGGTCAGCCGGCAATTCACAACAAGCTCCTCTTCGAGGCAAGGATCCAGCACCATGTTATTGTCTATCTTTGCAACGGTTACCGCCACCGGTTCGTTCCTGATCTCTAATGGCACGAGTTCGCCCTTCATTTGCACTTCTCCGCCATTCAGCTCGAACGTCTTTCTTTTTGACGTGACCAGTGCGGCCAGTGCCGAAATGGCAGAAGCGTCGATCAAGTTTCCGTCGTGATCAAGGACGTACACGTCAACAAAGACGATCATCGTCTTCCTGCCGGGGTCGATGCACAGCTTCTCGAGTGGGAGGGCCTTCGATTCTCTAAGCCCTCGATCCACGACCCTTGCCAGTTCAATCGCTCCCTCGCTTGGAGGTCCAGGCTCGAATGAAGGTGAAGCCATAGGAACAAGCTCAGCATTGACTGTAAGCACTCCTTGGTCAGGTGTATCGGGGAACGGTTCTCCAAGCTCAACCTTGATTCCGGTCAGGACCTTTGTCTTTCCAAGGTGGACAAGAGCAGATCCGTTTGCCTTCTGAACAATTCCGGTCTCGATCTTCAGGTTCCTGTAGTCAGTTAAGCCTCGCCCGTCGATCCTCTTTCCTTGTGCAATAAGATCAGCCACCGTCTTCTGTTCGACCTTGGCAACGGGTGGCAGCTGTGGGGTCGACGACATCAGTTAGTGACCTCCTTCAGTTCTTCCCTCTCCTCCGCTTGCTCCTTTACAGCGATGTACTTTTGCTTGAGAGCCTCGATCTGTGTCTGGTTGATTCTCCTGCACGCGTCAATTGCCATGTCAAGCGCTTGGTTGAACTCGTCCTCCGTTAAGGACCCGTCCATCTGAAGCAACGTGATCGCATTGGCCTTTGGCATGAATGCCACGGGAAGATCTGCCTCACCGAGTTTGTCTTCTACGTCAGAGGGATCCAATGCGATCTTTCCGGCGACTTTTCCGACAGCACAGGCAGCAACGATCTCTCTCAGAGGTATTCCGGCGTCTGCGAGTGCAAGCGACGCTGCGGTTATTCCCGCGCATCTACTACCTCCATCAGATTGGAGGATCTCAATGTAAATGTCTATGGAGGTCCGGGGATAGAACTCGGACATTATCGAGCCTTCTAAGGCTTCTCTGATGACTTTGGACAGCTCGAGTTCTCTTCTCGATGGGGCGGGGGATTTCCTCTCCTCTACTGAAAAGGGTGCCATGTGATAACGACACCTGACGACAGCGCGGTCAGGGAGAGCAATATGTTTCGGGTGCGCTTCTCGTGGTCCATAGACCGCTGCCATTATGCGGTTCTTGCCGTGTTCAATGTACGCGGAACCGTCTGCTTTGTCCAATACTCCAACTTCCATCTTCAGAGGCCTGAGCTCGTCGAGTCTCCTACCGTCTACTCGTAGCCCGTTGTCATCCAACAGGCTAGTCTCGTTCTGAGTCATCTATTCTCTACCTCAGTTCTCTACTCATCATCTCACTCACGCGATCCGTAAGTCCTCGTGTGTGAGCTTCTCGTTCGATCATGAGCATTGCCGCTACAGCTACTCGCTCGTTTTTCGGTTGGCGGCCTGACACCAACACCGTGCCGTTCTGTCCTACAATCATGTCGCAGTCTGTGACTTTCTTGAGCATACTGATCATGGACCCCTTCCTACCAATCAGTCTAGGGATCTTGGCAGGTGAGATGTGCACGACTCGTCCCGACGAGATCTTCCCTAGGCCTCGACCTCTTATGGTCAGCAATGGGTCTCGTGTTCTGTCAAATGCGATAACCTCGGCCATCACAAGATCCCCCACATTAAGGATCCGTGTGAGATCCTTTCTCGCGGACAACGATCTTGCAGCAGGAGTTTCAGATAGGGGCAGCATGGCAGGATAGGGGGCGGATACATCTACGATCCATCCGGACATCGTCATGTCAACAACGCGGCCGATAACGAAATCATCAACTCTTGGAATGTAGCATCCTTTCAGTGGAACGACAATCAGTCTATTCGCGGCCAAGTCAGCGAGCCCGATCCTAGACGCGTATATTCTGTTGCCTTCTCTGTACGTATTCTCACCGGGGAAATACGATCCTTCCGCGAGCAGTTCCCCTGGAGCCACGAGCTGCTTCTTTTCAGCGAATACGGTCAACCATTCCATCTCAGTTCTAGCATAGGGAGAACGTGAAGGAGAAAGGTGACCTACTTTAACACTTTTGTCTGCACGGTGCCTTGAGTGAGCTTCCCGATGCGATCTATGAACGAGCCGTAGAGCCCAGCGGGCATTTCGACGAGAGCGACCAGTGAGCCGTCCGCCTGCCATTCTTCCTTCGTGATCGTACCGAAACCCTTGATTGAGCCGTACGCCTTTGCCGCATGCTCCGGGAAGACCTTCACTGCAACTTTCATCTTCTCGACCTTGATCGGCAGGAGGGTGCGAAGTTCCTCGATAATCCCCCTCGCCTGTTCATCTGCGGGTTTGAACGGGTCGATCACCATCCGGATCTGGGAGAAGGCCTGCTCTATTCTCAGGGGAGGATGCGGTGTCCCAGTCCTCGGGTCGATGCAGTTGCGCGAAATGAAGGCTATGATCTGTTTCCTCTTGTCTTCTACGAGCTGCCTTCGCTGTTCGGTTGTGAGCTGGAGTTCGCCGTGCTTCATGATCTCCTCGGCCACGGCAATAGGCTCCGTGGTTCCGAAGGACTTCTGAAGCTTCTCAGCTGATGCGCGAGTCCCCTTGCTGGCGTCTGCATAGATCTCGTCGATCACAAGCATCTGAGAGATCGGGATCGCCTTGCCCATCTTGTAGTCCAGAGCAGGCTCAGGCCGGACGAGGATCTCGAACTTCTCTCCGCTCTTGGTTATCCTTGCAGTCGTGTACTTGTCGCTCATTTGGTGCCAGCCTTTTTGGCTGACTCGAGCTTCTTGAGCTGTTTCTCCACATCAGGCGGAGCAAGCTTCGTGAACTTCTTAGTGGCCGTCGGAATCACCGCGATCCGTATCTTCTGCGCGTCGATCTTCTCCTCGAGCACTTTGCTCATACACTTCAGAGCCAACAACACACTGTCATCGAGAGCTATGCTGTCTTTGTATTCGGCCTCGAGGATCTCGTTTGCGGCGTCCCCGCCTGCACCAATCGCCCAAGCCTTGTAGGCAAGATAAGCACCGCTCGGGTCCGTCCAGAAGATACGACTGCCCTTCCGGTCTATTCCTCCGAAGAGAATTGATATACCGAAGGGCCTCACACCTGCGTGCTGAGTATAGAGCTGCTTGATCTCGCCGATACGTCTAGTAAGAATTTCTATGTCAATCGGCTCGTCATATAGGAGACGGTTGCTCTGAGCGTAGATCCTGGCTTGGTCGACAAGTATGTGCGCATCACAGCTGAGTCCAGCGACAGCTGCACCTACGTGCTCGTCGATCTGAAAGATCTTCCACATGAAAGACGGATCCTGAAGCTTCGATGTTGCCCTTTCCTCAGCGGCTAGGACAACGGCTTCCGGCGACGCGATTCCGAGCACAGTCGCCCCCCTCTTGACAGTCTCAGATGCATACTCAACCTGGAAGAGCCGGCCATCCGGAGAGAATACAGTGATGGCTCGATCATAGGCCCCTGGCACAGAGAACATTGACAATCATCTTCACCTTTGCTCGATTCATCAAGCTGTTCTTCTTTCGACGCTTACCCTCCCCACACGCGCCCGTGCGGAGCATGTCAGGTAGCTTTCTCCCCTTAGTCGCTCAGTCGGCTATCTAAATCCAGCGCTTGGAAACAACGCCATCTCTCACTGAGAGAAGTAACATCGCGATCGTACATGAGACGAGATCATGAGGCAGACATCTCGGGGAGCAAATGGAAGGGCCAATCTCGCTATCTGAACTGAGTGTTGTTGCGGTTCGAGAAAGGGTGCAGTCCAACTCTGGCGCAGCATAAGACAAAATTGGGACTGAATATACATGTGCTAGCGGTGAGGTCGATGATCGAAGTCGACATGAGGGAGTTTCGCGGCGACCGTGGTCTGTTCGCCAAGTTCTTGCAGGAGAAATTGAAGATCCCTGTGCACGTGCAACATCACATTATTGGAATAGGAGACGGCGACGAGTCTGACTTGAACCTGAAACTGGATACCGTCAAAGATGCCGCGAAGAAAGCACTTCATCACATGGGAGCGGACGAGTACCATGTAACAACTCAGTCAGGCACCGTGACGATCAGGCAAAGAAAAGCTCGTGAGCGGCACGAGGCTAGAAGGGGTTCGGTACCGTCCGCGAAGCAGACCGTGCCTTACTTCTTTCCCGGATAGGCCTACTTCCAAGCAGCCATGCGAGCAGTCGTGCCGATGCATTGATTCGTGGCTGTCAAGCCCATCGCTTGATTTTGGCGAAAGTCGAGTTTTGGACGAGCGCCAAGAAGCCCAAGACTCAGCAAACCAGCGAAGGGATCCCTACGTCCCGACACCGAAACCTGCAGCCCTCACCGTCGAGACTGTTCGCAAACGCTTGGCAAAATGGCTGCCGGACTTGGATCATGAATGGCTTTGATGGTTTCACGGTGAGAATCAGCAATGAGGCTTTGTGGTCTGCCTAGTGGAAGAGGAGAAGTCCGAGTCAGCCCCGCCCAAGATGCGCGAGAAAGTACTCTTCCGCCGCTAGCCTAATGTCCAACGTATGCAGACTCACATCCGGGTATGACGACGCCAGTCCCAGGCAGACGCCTCGATGCTGAGGGGCGATGACGAACTCTGCGACGGTCGGACCCCAGAATCCAGTGATCTCTCACGCATACCGTTGGAATAACGTCATTTCTTTCAGCGTAAGACCTGTCTAGGATTGACTTCGTCATCCCCGGTGGTAATGGCAGGTAGTCTCTACACTACTGTGTTGTGGAAGCGATCACCACAATGAGCCAAGATGCGGGTATTCAAATCTCCAAGGTACATCCACCGATTATCGGGAGCAGTATTTACTTGTCCAAGCTTGGCCTCATGGTCTCGGCTGTTTCCGGGGAAGCGACTACGTGATCAAGGTCTCGGTCATTGCTCTGATGTGTTTCATGATTCTGCAAGGAAGGACCCAGACCCCTTGTTGCCGAGAGAAGTCAAGGCGTCAAGAATCTCTGCTGTCAGAACGGGGCTTCGCAAGCGAAAGGATGATCAGAGATAACTGGAACCTTCAGAAGGTGAGATCCGTCTTGAAATGCCTACAAGTGAGAATATGTAGAGAAAAAAGCAGCATACAGTGTCTTGTCCGGAGCCTCATGGCAGGAGAACCACCAAGTTCCCAGCAGCATCAAGTACCATCTTCCCTTGGCTGACCTTGCCGTTCTCGAACCAGAGTTGGACTAGGATGTTCTTCAGCTCTCTTACTTGAGCGCCGTATAGTGGATCACCAAATGTGTCAGGGTCAAGTTGGAAGGTCGCTTCCTCTGTGATATCAAAGCCAGTGAATTCGACGAGCACGACCGGAACCGGATGCGTTGCGTCTGGCGTGTAGACTGTCACGGTTCCGCCAGGTGGGGGCACCACGTTGAAGACGCCGTCAGCACCGATGATTATTCTATCCCCGGCGGTGGACTTGCACTTCATGAAGGACAGAGAGACGAATCGAATACCCAAGGGCTCCCTGCTGTATATGTGAACGACTATGGTAGTCGACGAAGCTGGCCCTGGAATCGACACGATAGCAACCGCTGCGCCGACGGGGCTAATACCCTCTAGCGAGGCACTGACAGCTTCAGCGACGACACGATTGGGATCTTCCATCGCATGTGTTGCATACACCGACAGGACCAACAAGATCAATGGAAACGAGCCGTACAACAAATTCCTCTTCAATCCACTCACCTCCCGACTCATTCAGGATCTGGGTACTTCCTATCATTGTGCCCTTCCTCGGCGCTCTCGCAGGCTACAGGATCCCTGAAGTCAAAACTGGACAGCGTTGAATGCTCAAGGGCAAACGAAGCCTATGTGTTTCCAGTATTCATTTAAGACCTTCGTCGAAAGATGGTACTCTGATTTCGGCTATAGTCATTTGCGGAGCCACCGTCGAGGGGGAGAGGTAAGTCTATTGAATGAGACCTACAAAGATAGGCTAGTATTGGGGTAGAACAGGGTGCGCCAGTCCGGAGATGTCGATTTCCTCTCACGGCTTGTTGAGATTGACTCGGACTCGAATCTCAAGACGGGATATGTCGATTGTGCAAACCTGGTCAGTGAGGAGGCTGAGTCGATCGGTCTCAGGACTGAGATCCATGACTCGGCTGAGTGTGCATCCGACAAGAAGCCTAGGCCGAGTGTTGCGGTTCGCCTAGATGCTGGTGCGCAACAGACCATACTCTTCGCGACCCACTATGATGTTGTGGCCGCGGGAGTTGGATGGACATATGACCCATTCAGGCTCACCGTCGAAGGGGGGAAAGCCTTTGGGCGCGGTGCCGCGGACGACAAAGGCGCAATTGTGTGCGCCATGGCAGCTCTTCGAGAATTGGCTGTGGGAAAACCCAAGGCGAATGTTGTTCTCCTCGTGTGTCCGGACGAGGAAGTGGGAGGCGAACTTGGCCTCGGATACTTGGTCAAGAATGTCGGCATCCGCGGAGATGCTGCTGTCGTCCTCGACGCCTCGCCTACGGTGGTTTCGATCGGCGCTAGCGGTGTCCTGTGGGGTAGGGTAGTCGTCAGAGGGAAGCAGGGTCATGCGGGATATCCTCACCTTGCCGTGAACGCAATAGATGAAGCGATCCCCTTTCTTGCAAGATTGTCAGCACACTCGAAGACACGTGAACGGGTGAGATCAAAGATACCGGCCTCTCCTGATTCGCCTCACAAGAAGATCTGGGGCAGGTTCTCGATCACGATGCTCAGTTCGGGCGAAAAGGAGAACATTATTCCAGGCGAATGCGAGGCAAGGTTTGACCTTCGCGTGTGCCCCGATGAGAACTATGAAGAGGCCAAGAAACGTTTCACGAGATACTTCGAGAAGAACAAGTCCTCGCTGAAAGTGAACGCAACACTCGAGTATGTGCAGCAGACGCCGTCAAACTACTTCACAGATCCCAAACACCCTCTGGTCAGACGGTTCTGTCGAGCAGTTCAGGAGGCATTCGGAGAGAAGATCCCCGTCGCGGGAGAGCTGGGCGGAAACGATGGCCACTTCTTCGCGAAGGTTGGAATTCCGGTCATCTCCTTCGGGCCGATACGAGATGACTGCAGATTTCACGGCGTCGACGAGTTCGTCTACCTTGCGGATATCGAGCTTGTCAAGAGGGCTCTGGTGAACCTGGTCAGCAATTGGGATCGGTGAAGCGCGCAGTCTGTCGGAATGTGCAGCAACCACCTCTGGCCGCACACAAGATGAGTGGTCTTCTCCATAACAGATAACAGACTGCCCCTCTTCTTACGCCGGGTTTGGACGGAGGCCGAACCTTGAACGAGGACTCACGCAGGCTGCTCGCATTGAGCATATACCATTGTGTCAATGATGGCTCTCTAACGCTCTTCGCGTCTGCCCTGCCCGTGATGAGGATCGGCCTTGGATTGAGTTTCCTCGAGATAGGCACAGTCCTGACTGCCGGTCTTGTTTCGACAATGGTGCTGCAGCTCGCGTTCGGTGTTCTGTCTGATCGTGGACATGCTCGACGTGTCCTTGTCTTAGGATTTGCGAGCATAGTTGCGGCCGACCTGATGTTCCCGATCAGTGCGACGTTCTTTCAAGTGCTCGTCTTCTATGTGTTCTTGAGGTCAGCAGCAGGTGTCTATCATCCAGTCAGCTTTGCCTCGATTGGACGTACCTTTGAGGACCGAACCGCCGCGTTCGGCTACCAAGGAGCAATTGGCGACCTGGGTCTGACATTTGCCACATTCTCCACCGGCCTGCTCTCCGAAGCGTTCAGTTGGAGAACACCTTTCTGGGTCTGGGGCGGTCTCGGGCTTGTCCTCTTCGTCTACTTCATCGTAACGGTTAGCAAGTCTCCAGTAAATTTCTACGCGCGACCTAGTCCACGATCCCGTGAAACGAGCAACGACACGAGAGATGTACGGTCAGAAAGGTCGACCTTTGCGATCTTGGCACTGACATCTTCGCTAACGACGGTTTCATTCATCATCTTCACGGGGTACATGCCTCTCTACTTCAACCTCATAGAAGGTCTTAGCCCCTCGTGGAGCACGGGAATTGTAGCTTTCTGGATCGGAATTGGTGCCTTCGCGGGGTTGATGACTGGGAGGGTAGTGAGTGGGCTCGGCGGAGAGCCCAAGACGCTTAGGGTGATGTTTGGGATAGAAACGATCCTGTTTCTGATCGCCAACGTTTGCGTCTCGATCCCGGTGGCGTACCTCTCGGAATCCATCTTGCGGGAAGTGGCAATCGCCCTGACGGGAATACCTGTGTTTATCACGTTTCCAGCAGTGAACGGCCTACTTGGGCTGAGAATGTCACACAGGAGGCTGGGGTTGACCTATGCCCTGAATCTCAGCATTGGGCTGATGATTGCTTCAGCAGCAACCTTTGCGACTGGGTATCTCGCCTCGGTGGCGAGCATTTCGGTCACACTACCAATCCTGCTCGTTGTCGCGGTACTTGGCACGGTGACGTCTTTCAAGCTATAGATCTGACTTGGCTTTGGAGCGTTTCTTGCTCGGGGCCGTCAGATCCTCACCATCCTACTCTACCTGCGTCGAAGACCTCGGACACGCACTTTGAGCCCTCTGATCGTCCCTGAGGAACGCAGAACACCGGCAGCTAGAGGAGCCCCATCTACCTCACGCATCAGTAGGAGAGCAGTCCGCAACTTCTCCACTGACGCCGAAGTGCACCGCACAACAGCCAGCTTGCTACTTTCTTCAAAGGCAATGAAACGCGTCCTCAGTTCTTCCGAACCAAACTTCCCAAACATCCTCTCGATCGAACCGTATAGAGCATTTTCTAGGACATCTGCGGAGATAGGGTCTCTTGCGACGAACTTGACTAGGAAATATCTCATGGAAGGTCTATTCATCTGCCGCGGCCCTTCTGACCACTTTCACGCCTTCCTCTGCATTCGGCATCTTGGCTCGAAGTCGATTCCTTGCCACGATTTCATGCGGGATGTCGGAGACAGCACCCAGCGCACTTCGAATCGAAAGCCCAAGAATGTGGAGGAGTCCAGCTATGTCACGAGGAGATCTCAAGGCAAATGGACTTGATGCGTTTGTAGACCCGGTGACTTCCACGGATGTTTGGGCGGCGCTCGCTATGTCGCGCCTAAGGCTACGGAGCGCCGTCTCGAAACCCGGTCCGTGCGCCAGTTCTGACAGATTTACCTCCAGCACCGCTCGACAATTGCCTGCGAGGTTTCCTCTGAAGATGTTCCCACGTTCTCGATTCTGAAAGTAGACAAGGTCGACCCGTCTGTCTCGTACCGCAACGCGAGCGACGGAAGTTGCACTGCACTCAACCGAGATGATCTCGCAACGATTCCTGTATCTTCGCAATGCTCTCAAGAGTTCGTCGCGAGATCTGGGTTTCAGATCCAAGCGTTTGGCTACATCAAGCCCTGCGTCCTCGAACGCGTCAAGCACTATTGGGTGAATTCCTAGCTTGTCTGCGGGGATGACCACGCCGACAAGTCGCACCCGAAACTCAGCGAGCAACTTCGCCATCGACTGAGCGTTGGTTAGGTCATCCAAGATCGGGCACAAATGAAGGTCCGCGTAGGCTCTCATCCTGGAAGTCAGCTCTCCCCGCAGAGACTAGCTATTGCCTTTTCATCGTACGCTCGGCCGAACTTGAATCTCACACGGATCGGGTCTCCATCCTGAAGTCTCACGTTCCCCGTGAAGGCCTCTTGCTTGTCGAACCTCAGGTATAGGTTCCTACCCTCATCTATGCACCCGGAGATCTGACGCGACAGGAATTGCCTGTCTTGAATCGGAAGACTTCGGAGCAACCGTGCGAGAGCGTCTAGGTTCAGTTCTGCCCCGGGTAGTCTCGCGGAGACCGTCGTGATCATGTTCCCGTGGTGACCTCTCAGGTACTGTCTGGTCAGCTTGACGTTCGATCCTGACGCGAATCCTACTAGAAATCTCACTGACTGTTCCACGTTCTCTATGTTCTCTGTGGCGTGGGCAATTGCACTGAATTCAGCTGAAAGAAAGGGAGACGTCTTCGGTGTCATTGTGTGATCAGACTCGGCGCTGGCAGAACACTCTTGTCCAAGTGGTGCTAACTGATAGTTGAACTCAACGCTTGAGAACGAGCTACAGGTGAACTTGAGTGGAACTCTTCGAGTTCAAGCAGGTCATGGTGGTTAGGCGAGACTTGGACATGGGAAAGGGCAAGATCGCGGTCCAAGTGGCACATGGGGCCGTCTCAGCCGCCGAAGAAGCTCGCAGGACGTTCAAGGCTTGGTGGGATGCATGGCTGAAGGAGGGACAATGCAAGGTCGTGGTCAGGGCAGAATCTGTGGAAGAGATCTTCCAGTTGGAGAAGAGGACAAAGGAACTTCGACTCCCTTCGGCATTGGTTACGGACCGCGGTCTCACGCAACTAGAGCCCGGAACGATCACATGTCTCGCCATAGGGCCGGGGCCATCTCCTCTCATCGACAGCCTAACGGGCAACCTATCCTTGCTCTAGACACCTCCCGGCGGCAGTACCGTAGTCCACTTCCCTTTCTTGCCGTCGAGGATTGCGTGTAGCCTCTCGGGCCTCCTAAGGTTCATGATTATGACAGCAACTCCCCTTTTTGCGGCACGCTGTGCTTCGTGTAGCTTGCCACGCATTCCTGAAGTGACATCGGGTGTTCTGGAGCCTAGAGCGGATCTCGCGACGGTTTGAACATCTCGATAAGTCACGGTCTCTATGAACCTCGCTTCTGGGGAGTTCTTTGGATCAGATGAGTAGAATCCATCAACGTCAGTTCCGTAGATCAGCATTGACGCTCCGATTCGAGGGGCGATCCAAGAGGCCATCTGGTCTGCTGAGACGACACTCCAGCCTCTGTCCAGATCTGGCACAAGATCGCCGCCCAGTAGTGGAACCAGCCCCAAGTCCAGCAGCTTACATAGTGGAAGAAGGTCCACCTTGCACAACCTCCCTGACTGTGCAAGCATGAAACTTGAAGGGATGAAGGGCACCGTCGGAATGCCGTGGCTGGACAGCACCGAAATCAAGATCTGTTGAAGCCTGAGCAACTGTAGCTTGGTTTGGGAAAACGCCTCCAGCTTGTTAGAACCAAACCCTTTGTCGAGTTGGTGGTGCTTCACGGGGATGTGTCCAAATGAGCCAGCGCCGTTGAGAAGCACGAGCCTCTCGCGGCGTCTTGCAAGCGCCCGCGCAATTCGCCTCAGTGCGGCGTAGTCTGCTTTGAACGGTCGGTTCTTGTGAGTTATTACCGAGCCGCCCAGCTTGATCAGAACCGCCCTGTGCTTGTCCCCCAAACACTTTCTACCAGCGGAGTATTCCAGTCACATCAGAGATAAGAACTCTGATCAGTGGGAAGCTTGCTCTCGTGTCTCATATCTTGAGCCCAAGTGCTTGCCTTACTGCCTGATCTCCTCTGATGGCCGGGTGGTTTGGATCGACGAGAACTACCTCGAACCATCTGCTTGTACCGTCTTCCCAAACGTAGTACGAATTCAGGACTTTCAGATTTGGGAACTTCTTGGCCACTCTCTCTTTCCCTATCTGTTTGAGGTTCTTGGCCCTCGTGAATTTGCTGACTCCAATGGCTTTGGGCCTGCGCCCCGAAGAGGGGCGGGGCTTCCTAGCACCTCCTTTTCTGACGCGAACCCTTGCGAGGATGAAACCTTGTTTCCTTCGATACCCAAGACTCCTTGCGCGGTCTGGGCGAGTCGGATACTCTATACGTTCGATGGCATGGTCTCTTCTCCAACCTATCGCCGCTTGACGCAGATATCGAACAAGCTCACCGCTCTTCCGCTGCTCCCATGATTTCGCGATATACTTGTAGGCGCCCATGTCCCATTACCGTCTGCTCACTTTCCTGCCTTGCAGATACGGGTCCACACCACCAGGAAACCGCTCGATAAAGCTTGTCCCACCCGGAAATCCGACTTGTATTATCATATGTGAGATCAGTGGCTTCGCGTTCAACGAAGCTTGAATAGAAGAGACCTTCCATATGTCCGCGACAGAGAGCGTGATGCCCAATGGGTTTCTCCGTTGGAGTTGTCGGAAAACCTAACGTCGGGAAGAGCACTTTCTTCAGTGCTGCGACCTTGGCGCATGTCGCAATCGCAAACTATCCTTTCACGACGATCAAACCGAATAGAGGCGTTGGGTACGTTAGAACGCCTTGTGTTTGTAGAGAGTTCGATGTTCAGGACAACCCCTCCAACTCCGCGTGCGCCAACGGAACGCGACTGGTTCCGGTTGAGCTCGTTGACTGCGCAGGGCTTGTCCCTGGTGCATGGCAGGGGCGAGGTCTCGGCAACCAATTCCTCGATGAGATCAGGCAAGCAGATGCTCTTATCCACATAGTAGATGCTGCCGGCGCAACCGACATCGAAGGAAAACCCTGCGATCCCGGTGCACACGACCCTCGAGAGGATGTGCAATTCCTTGAGAGAGAGCTTGACATGTGGCTGCTTCAGATCGTGAAGAAGGACTGGGACAGGACCGTGAAGAGGGTTCAGGAAACGAAAGAGGAACTCAGCTCTGTTCTCGAGGAGAGGCTGAGCGGGCTTGGAGTCAGGCGTGTTCACGTAATGAGAGCTTTTGAGAGCATTCACGTTGATCCTTCTCGCCCAAGCCGATGGACCGAAGATGAGCTGTTGAATTTCCTGCACGAAGTCAGGCGCATCACAAAGCCGATGCTTGTTGCGGCAAACAAGATCGACATCCCAGTCGCAAAGGAGAACGCAGAGGCGTTGGAGAAGACAGGATACCCTGTGATCCCATGTTGCGCGGAGGCCGAGCTTGCACTTAGGAGAACCGCCGAGAAAGGCCTCACGGACTACAGACCCGGTGAAAGCAACTTCAAAGTGACAAGCGCCAGCCTGTCGCCTGAACAGGTAGCGGGTCTTAACAGAATACGAGAGAAGATACTGATTCCGTGGGGCTCAACCGGCGTCCAGGCTGCAATTGATCATGCGTTCTTCAAGATGTTGAGGATGATCTCAGTGTATCCAGTTGAGAATGCCGAGAACCTCACAGACCACAAGGGACGTGTTCTACCAGACGTCTATTTGGTTCCCTTTGGAACCACGGCAAAGCAGTTCGCCGGGATGATCCACTCCGATCTCGGAGAAGGATTCCTCTATGGCGTTGAGGTAAGGTCGAAGATGAGGATAGGCGAGGACCACATACTCAAAGACCGCGACGTGATCTCCATCATCAGCGCAAAGAAGCGAGGGTGACGCTTCCGTTTTCTCTACGAGCTGATGTCTTCGGAGATGACAGACCCAGCAGGAACCGTTGCACCTGAGGCAATTCTGACGCCCGGCATTATGGATGAATTGACTCCGGTCTTGACATCATCACCTGTGAAAACACCTAGCTTTCTTAGGCCGCTGTCTTCTAGCTTGTCCCTCAGTCTCATCTGTACGTTTCTGTCACTGAACTTCACGTTTGCAACTACCGTACCTGCTCCGAGATTGCATCTTTCTCCGATGATGCTGTCGCCGACATATGAAAGGTGATGAATGTGAGTTCCGTCCATGATGATCGAGTTCTTGATCTCGCAGAAGTTGCCGATTACTGCGCTTCTTCCGATTGATGTACATGCACGTATGTGTGCCATCGGCCCTACAGTAGCATTCTCCCCGATCCAAGCCGGGCCTTCGATAATTGTGCCTTTCCTAATTGTGGCGCCTTTCTGGATCGTGACGTGACCTATCATTGTCGCGCCCTTCTCTACGGTACCCTTGATTGCCCGCTTCGATCTGTCAAGGAGCCTCGCGTTGGCGGAGAGAAGGTCCCATGGTCTGCCGATGTCCAGCCAATCGTCGGATCGTATCTGCGCCCAAGCGATCTGAGTTCCGCGTTGGGATAGCGAGGAGATGGCGTCGGTTATCTCAAACTCTCCCCGTCCGGATCTTGATGTCGCCTCCAAGTAGCTGAACACCTCTGGCGGTAGGACGTAGATCCCGGTGTTGGCGAGATTGCTCGGTGCTGAGCCGGCGTCAGGTTTCTCCACGATTTCAGCGATCCATTCTCCTGAGACCCTTCCTACCCCGTAGAACTCAGGGCGCCTGACTGGAACCAATCCTACAGTAGGCTTGCGCCCCTTGTTCAGGTGCGTTCCAAGGACAGACTTGATCGCCTTCGAGCTTACGACTAAGTCGCCGTAGAGAAGCAAGAAGTTGCCTCCGTCTACCTGCTCACGCACTATTGAGGCCGCGCTCGCGGTTCCAGAAACGTCAGACTGATGCACGTACTCTATCTTGACGCCAAACTTCCTTCCGTCGCCGAAGTGTTCTCTTATGACATCCTCTCTGTAGGATGTCACGAGCACTACGGAATGTATGCCTGACGACTTGATCCCCAGTAGGAGGTGTTCAATCACCGGTCTTCCTGCAATGGGGATCATGTGCTTGGACCGGTTCTCGGTGAGCGGCCAGAGACGCACTCCTTTGCCAGCTGCCAGAACTACGGCCTTTCGGATTTGTTCTGAAATCCTCAAGGTCTGTGCTCCTCGCACTCTCACCCTCGGATCTAGTACATGTCGTTTGCTTCGAGCATCCGACCATGGCTCTTAAAAGTGTGACAACTCCAAGCGTGCGCCGGCCGGAGGGATACCAGTTGGTTTTCGATTTTGCCTCGTTCATTGCTGGTCTCGCCGCTGGGGGATTGGTCGGAGTACTTGCAGGTTACCTTCACGAGACGGAGGCGATCGGGGAGCTGCAGGAACGTGTTCGGGTAGCCATGGTTCGTTTCGATCGAATTGCATCTCGGCCGGGTAGCCAAGTAGGCGGTGAACCAGCAGATGCTGACTTGCGAAGGCAGCTTCTAGAACTGCAGGATGAAATCAAGAAGATGTACCGGAGAGGCGGCCGCTAGGCCTCCACGGCCTTGGCTTGGGCCAGAATCTCAGCTGGCTTCGCAATGATACCCTCAGGTATGACGAGCAACTTGGACTTTCGTACGCCGACATGTCGAAGCGGCGAGATCTTCTTTCCCAGGTTGTAGACTTCAGAGCCGAAGATCCCGAGGACCATCTCGTGACAGAGTTGGTCGTACGCGAGCGTAGCTGCCTTCTCTTCTATTGTCTTCTTCATAATGGCTCTGATGAGATGTTGTTGGTTGGCGTTGACTCGATCCCGTGTGAAAGCCACCACAGATACTCTCGTGACATATTGATCCTTCGATGTCACGTTGAAGATCGCGTCTATTCGCGTACTTCCGCGTCTGACTAGGCTGCGAAGATAGTCCGCGGAATACTCATGTCCCTTGAGGATTGTTTCAACTCTGCTCCCCTTGACGTTCACGGCTAGGAAGTAGAGCTTCGTGGATTGGTGGGAGAAGTCGTTCGTGATGTCATACAGCGTCGTCTCGACGACTCGACCCATCAGCATGGTTGGGTCACTGCAGGGGATCGATGCGACCTTCTTCTCGCCAAAGTACCCGGGCGCGTAGACATCATACCATTCCTTCGCTCGCCACTTGTCTCTGACTTTCTTGGCGGCCTTGGACAATCGTGATCCCTGAGCGGACACGCAGCACCTTCGATGGGCTATTAAACCTTTGTAGCACAACTCACCTACAGTCGATGCCTATTCTATTGCGGACTTCCTTTTGGCTTCAAACCTGACAAAGTTCTGTCCGTAGCAATGAGGCACAGCAAGAGATCGTCAATGGTGGAGAGCAGCGAATCCAAGTCTTGTGCGCCTGTTACCTTTGAAATGACAGTTCTCCCGTTCGCTCTTGATCTGACCTTGAGAGGTGGAGGTGCAGACTCATTGTCAGGTCTCAACGCTGCCTCAATTGCCTTTGCCGCCATGCCGGTTCGATGGTGTGTGACAATGGTCGCTTTCAAGCGTCCTTCATCTGCTCTGAGATCAATCGGTCGATCATGTGATACAATTCCTCGGGGTTGACAGACGCAATGTGAGCCCCGGCAGCGACGTTATGACCTCCGCCAAACCCCCCGAGAGCTGCCGCAGCCTTCTGCAGGACCAAGCCCAAGTCCACTCCCTTCCTAAGCAGAGCCTCAGGTGCTCTTGCGGAGATCTTCACCCCGCCATCTCGAGACTTGGCCGCGACGACTGTGGCCTTGTCCGGTCTTAGATGACCGGCTGATGAAATGATTGACGACAACGCGCCTGTCATGTTTTCGGCGATCTTCTCTTCGCCCCTAACCACGCAGACAGCCTGAAGCTCTGTGACTGCGGAAGGTGTCTGCGTCAGCCATTCCATGTACTCGGCAAGTCTCTTGCGATAGCCGGTTACGACTTCCTGGACGTCATCCATCACTGTTCCTCTTTCACCCAAACATATAGCGACAGCAAGTCCTTGCCGATCCATTCTCCCACACGCATTGAGCGTCGAGGAGAATTCTCGAGCATCACGAGTAGGGCTCCCCGTAGGCTCTTTCGTTAGTGTGTAAACGGTTCCTATCAGTTCCAAGGCTTTGCTTCCTTTGAATCCTTTCGAGAGAAGCAGATCGATGATCCCGCTGAGTAGCGCTTGCTTCTCCTTGTGGCTCAGGTCGCTTATTGTTCTCCAGCGTTCTCCGTCCTTCAATGAGATGTTCCTAGAAGCGAGCAGAGCCGTGCAGTTGTCCTCTTCACCGCTCAGATATGGCAAGTAAGGGGTTGTGGTCAGGGAGATCGCGCGATGGATCGGACGAGTCTCTCTGCCAAAGAACAGCAAGTCCCTGTCAGTCTTTAGACAACCGCATTCTACAGCGTCCCGAACTGCGAGATCGTTGAGTCCGCGGAGACATCTCTCCTTGTTCTTGTCCTGCATGTCTCCGAGGGCACCCACGACCGCTAGAGCGGAAAGATCAGCATTCGACGGGGACAGATTGCGACAGACGAGGTAGGCAAGCCCGGCCGCGCTTACATCGGTCGCACCGTCAATGCCGAAATCATGCGGATTCACCTGAACGACTCGTTGGGATGGCTTGGAACTTGGGGGATGATGATCAATGATCAGGAGTTCGCGTTCCTTAATCCTCTCGACGAGCCCCTCAAGATAGCCGCTTCCAATGTCTGCAAACACGACAAACTCGGGTTCGCACCGTAATGCGTCGTCAAGCGTTTGAGGATCAGGTTCCTTTATCACTCTCAGCTGGAAGTTGCCTTTCATCCTCGAAAGGCTTGATCCTAGGATACCTGCTGCTGACAGCCCATCCGCATCGTAATGGGAAAGCACCAAGATCTTCGAACTGTGTGACGCCTTATCCTTGAGAATTCCCGCGGCTTCATTGGCTCTAGCAAGAAGGCCGTCTGGATTCGATGGAGAGGACATTTCTACGCCACGGAGGCGGCCATGGGCTTGTACTCCCACTCCGGCTGCAGCTTGCCCTGTGACTTGTAGTATTTCACAAGTCGATGGATCTTGGACTCGACTGTTGCGAGTGCTCTCTTGTTTGGATAGTCTTTCCTGTTCTTCTCCAAATGCTTTCGCAATCCCTCTGCCCTGCGGAACAAGTAGTCAAGATCTTCCGGGATCTTCTGCGCTTGGCCGGCGGCTGTGACATGTTCCGTGACGCTCTTCCCCGTGATAGGTTTGACCAAGGGCACACCGTACCTATCCCTGAGGATCACTCCGATCGAACTCGCCGAGTTCCCCTCCTTGGCCAGCTTTGCTATGAGCGCCTCCACCTCTTCTGGAGTATACTTGAACCACAGGGGTGGTTTCTTGCTAACGGGACGGGTCGAGCCCGAACGGCCCCGCTTGCTTGTGTATAACCTAGCCAAGTCAGACGCACTCTGTGATTATTGCTATCCGTTTCCAGATCTCGCTATTCGACCAAGACTGATCTATTTAAGCAGTTCCTGCATCGTCCACTCGTCGCGCATGTCTGCAAATTCCCCCGGAGCAAGTTCCCGAAATCCGCAACTCTCGTTGCTGGCAGACTGGATCGGCGTACTGTAAGAGAAGGCGGCTATCGCGCTGTACTCATGAACTCGCCTCAATCCAGTCGAAATATGAGGGAATACTCAGCAGTCCTTCAGGGGTCGCCTTCCCCAATCACAGCCTGCTCCTGCCCCATTCTGAGATGACCGGCAGGACTCTTTTGACGTCTTGCATGTCTCTAAAGCCGCAGGAGAGTGCGACTTCCGTTGCGAAGTTCTCTAGGTTCCTATTCGCACACTCGAGAGCCACCGCACGAGTTTGCGAAATGATTGGGCTCTATGCGACATCCTGTTCTTCTCTGAGTTGGTCATCTCTGCAAAGGTTCTCCCGTCGCCCATCGCCGGTATGAAAATAGGATCAAAGCCGAATCCGCCCTTTCCCCTCTCACGCGTGCTTATCCTACCCCTCACTATTCCCGCAAAGCACTTTGGATTGGCATTGGGTACGCAGAACGCTGCAGCAGAATAGAATCTCGCCTCTCTTGATGAGACATGTTGCATCAGCGTCAGTATGCCTTTGGTTCCGAGACGTTTGAAGACGTCCGACGAATAGGGTCCGGGAAATCCCTTTAGCGCATTTATGAAAAGACCGGCATCCTCTACGACAACTTCCAGTCGTAGCCGTTCCGCTGCTTCTTTAGCGGCATACGAAGCAATCTCTCGAAGATCTTCTGATTGTATCTCGATCTTCGGTGCAGACAGCATCTGTAATCTGAAATCTGACGCGAAGGCGATTTCTGCTGCTTCCCTAAACTTGCTCCTATTTGAAGTCAGGAAGTAAACCCGTCTGAGACCTCTCACTGTATCTCCCTCGGATTTCGATCTCGCGCATCTTCTTGAGAGCCAGTTGTGTATCGCTCGGTCCGATTACTTCACTATAGCCGGCAAGGACGTCCTTGAATGCCTTCGAGTATATTGCGAAATGCGTGCTCTTGAAGGCTCTGCTCATTAGCAGAAGGTCTACTCCTCTCGCTTCCAACTCGGATGAATAGTCTCCAAGTCCAAAGTCTATGAAGAAGAGCTTCGCTCCGTCTCGGAGGATCATGTTTGATGTAGTAAGGTCGCCGTGAACGATGCCTCCTTTGTGCAGTCGACCAATCAGCGATCCCACCATCAAAACGGTTCTTCGGACCTCAGGCGCCTTCATGGTCGACAACGCCTCTTTAAGACGCGGCCCATTCACATATTCCATTGCGATAGTGCAGGTGCTTCTGTCAACCTCGTATACGGTTGGAGTTGGCACACCTGCTCGTTTCGAGTCGTGGAGCAGGTTGGCCTCTCGTGATGTCCTAGCGAACCTGATCGAAGCGTCGAGGGGGCCGACTCTGTACGACTTTGGCAGACGAGTCTTCATTACGACCTGCCTGCCGTACCACTCCTCCAAGAATATACTGGCCTCCGCGCCTTTTCGTATCAGCAGACCACCATCACCTCCAGGGCACGTCCACGTCATCGATTCTCCAGCGAGGCTTGACCTCGCTTCGCTCGATGTCGACAAACACTCTGTGTCCAAGAGCTAGGGCACCTGTCCACGAGATCTGGGCACCGCAGTCACCAGCGTATTTCGGATGAACTGCTCTGAGAAGCGCCCCGTGTTCACTTGACACAATCTCGAGCTTCTTTCGTAGAGCTGTGTTGGAAGCAACACCTCCCACTAGAAGTATCTCCTTCTTCTCAGTGTGGGCCAAGCTCCTCTCTGCTGCTTCTGCCAGCATGGAAAAGGAGACTTCTTGTAGAGAAAGGCAGAGATCCTCGATCCCCTTGCCCGATTGAAAGAGTTTCGTTGCGGCTGTAAGCAGGCCCGAGTATGAGACATCGTTTCCCTTCACGGTATAGGGAAGTTCAATGAAGCTCTTGCCTTTCAGCGCAAGCCGCTCGATCTCTGGTCCTCCAGGCGATTCCAGCCCAGCCGATCGCGCGAACATGTCGAGAAGATTACCAAGCGTGATGTCTTCTGTCTCGCCGTAGACTCTCCACTTCCGGTTCGCGAACGCAGCGATCGTCGTGTGGCCTCCAGAAAGCAATACCACAAGAGGATCGTGCGAACCAGTCGTTAGTGCTCCTATCTCTATGTGACCGATCGCGTGATGAACCGGAATCATTGGAATCTGTAACTTCCAAGCGATCGCCCTTGCAAGCGTTACTCCGATTCGCAGTGTTGGCCCAAGGCCAGGTCCCAGGGCTACTGCCACAGCATCAAGATCCTTTGGGTGAATCCTCGCCTGAGCGAATGCGTCCCGAATGACCGCATCAGCTAGGGATGAATGGTGTTGTGCTGCTTCCCTAGGATGGATTCCATGCCCCGCAGGGGGAATATAGACACGCTTCGAGTCCGAAAGGATTCGCTCGTCAGTACTCGCAATGCTCGCGCCAAAGGTGTGTGCTGTGGACTCGATGCCAAGAACCAGTGAGGGCATTCGAATTCACTTGTTTCACTGCGGGCTGCCGTGATGAAGGCTAAATAGAACCTGTCTCCGCTATAAGCTGGCTGCGGGTGGCTACTGTGAAAGGTGACCGAGAAATCGAAGTTCTTTCCTAGCCTATGCTGCCCATCAAGCAACCACCGGATTGGCAAGCACATTGCGCGGACTTCCACGGGAACTATCCCGTATCTTGACGCACGAGCAACTCAGGAATGATTGGAATTGAAGCGTGAGATCGGAGCAATACGAAAGACACACAACTGGAAGGAATTGGAAAAGGAGGTGCACGCCCTCTGGAAGAGAGCGCGGGCATACAAGCATGTCAAAGCTAGCAGATCGAGAGCACCCAAGTTCTATTTTCTGGACGGTCCGCCATTTCCGTCCTCCGACACTCCCCACATTGGCACCTGCTGGAACAAGATCGTCAAGGACGTGGTCCTTCGCTACAAGCGAGCGAGGGGATTCAATTGCAGAGACCAGCCCGGATACGATTGCCACGGCCTACCGATCGAGCTTGCCGTAGAGCGCCAACACGACTTCAAACAGAAACGCGATGTGGAAACCTACGGACTTGCAAAGTTCGTCTCGGAATGCAAGAAATTCGCCAACGACAACTCGAAGGTAATGAGCGCCATATTCTCCGACCTAGGAGTATGGATGGATTGGGAGCGTCCATATCTTACTCACGACGACGCCTACGTTGAGTCTGCATGGTGGACTGTCAAGAAGGCAGAACAGGACGGCCTTCTAGAGCACGGCCTCAAGGTTGTGCATTGGTGTCCACGCTGCGAGACTGTTCTTTCCGATTATGAAGTTGTGCTCGAGTATCGAGACCTCGCAGACCCGTCGATCTATGTCAAGTTCCCGATCGACGGCAGAGAAAACGAGCACATACTCATCTGGACAACGACGCCTTGGACTCTTCCGTCGAACACAGGCGTGATGGTTCACCCTGACTACGAGTATGCCCGAGTCAGACGCGAGAATGAGATCTACGTGATGGCAAAGGAAAGGATGCGATCCGTAGCTGCGGAGACTGGGGCTAAGCTCGAACTAATCGACACGTTCAAGGGAGAAGACATCAACGGGCTCGCCTACACCTCCCCGCTAGCAGATCTAGTTCCTGCACAGTCTCGTCTCACCGGAGGTCACAGAGTCGTACTCAGCAGGGAATATGTATCGCTCGATGAAGGCACCGGATGCGTCCACTCCGCGCCGGGGCATGGAGAAGAGGACTATGAAGTTGGCCTCCGGAATGGACTACCTGTCCTCATGTTGGTTGATAATCAGGGGAAGTTCGTCACCGACGCAGGAAAGTATGCAGGCAAAGATGTGAAAGCTGCAAACCCAGAAGTGATTGTAGATCTCAAGGAGAAGGGAGCACTTCTCTTTGCTGGTGAGATCGTTCACAGAAGCCCCGTATGTTGGCGATGTCACACACCACTCATCATACGTGCCACAGACCAATGGTTCATCAAAGTCACTCAGATGAGAGAGAAGATGCTCGCCGAGGTGGAGGCGACCGAATGGATTCCTGAGTGGGCTGGCGCCAACCAGTTTCGGAACTGGCTTCAAGGGCTGAGAGACTGGGTTGTCTCAAGGCAAAGGTTCTGGGGTACACCCCTTCCAATCTGGCTGTGCCAATCCTGTGGACATCGTGAAGTCATCGGGTCTTGGAAGGAATTGCGACGTGTGAGCACCGGTCGCAAGAGGGTTAGGGAGCTGCACGTACCTTGGGTCGATGAGGTCACACTAAGATGCACTTGTGGTGGCGAAATGAATAGAATCCCCGACGTGATGGTTGGTTGGTTTGACTCGGGGATTTCCTCCTACGCATGCCTTGCATATCCGGCTCAGCAGGATGAGGCAAAGAAATGGTGGCCTGCCGATTTCATAGTCGAAGGGCGCGACCAGATCTCAGGATGGTTCTTCTCTCTCCTCAAGGCAGGACTAGTGGCTTTCAATCAGACGCCCTATAAGACCGTGCTGATGCACGGCTTCATGCTTGACGAGCAAGCTAGGGAGATGCACAAGTCCCTCGGCAACTTCGTGTCTCCTCAAGAAGTGATAGATCGCCACGGGCGTGATGCACTTCGATTCTATGTGCTGCAGAACACGCCTTGGGAGGATCTGAAGTTCTCATGGAAAGTGCTTGCACAGGTCGGGGGCGACTTGCAGACGATCTGGAACGTGTACGTCTTCGCCAGTACGTACATGAACTTGGACAGGTTCGACCCAAATGTCTACCCTCCTGAGAGGATGAGGTCCTACATGAGGGAGGAAGATCTCTGGCTGATGAGCCGGACGGAACGCGTGATCCAATCTGTCACCGCAGCAATGGATGGCTACCGAATCCATGAAGCTGTGAGGGCTCTAAAGAACTTCCTCGTAGACGATTTGAGTCATAACTATATTCGATTGGTCAGAAGACGTACTTGGATCGAGAAAGAAGACCCTGAGAAGCTCGCAGGCTACTCGGTTCTATGTCATGCACTTCGCCAGGCGATCATGATGTTGGCTCCATTCACTCCGTTCATCGCCGAAGCACTATACCTAGGTGTGTTTCAACCAGCTGAACCACGTCCCTCCCCTACTATTCACGCCCTCGATTGGCCGAAGCCCCAAGTCCGCTGGCTCGATGAGGTCTTGGAGAAGCGACTTGAGGTCTGCCAGCGGGTCGTGTCGGCAGCTGCGATGGCGAGAATGAAAGCAGGCCTGAAGCTGAGACAGCCGGTGAGAAGCGTCACAGTTGCGACCGATCAACAAGATGTTCGCGACGCGCTAGCCAGACTGAAGCCGTTGCTCCTTGAGCAACTGAATACTCGTTCGTTGGAGTTGTCTCCTTCCTATGGATTCACCGGCAAGGCGACGGTCCGAGTGATCCCTAACATGGCTGTGCTCGGCCCTGAGCTGAAGTCACGGGCTTCAAGAGTCGCGGAAGTGCTAGCGGCAATGGATGCTGAAGAGCTTCGAGATAGGCTCGAACGGGGACCGGTGGAGATCGAACAGGACTCCGAGAAGGTGAGGATACAACGGTCACACGTCACCTTCAAAGAGGATGTTCAGCAGACTCAACCTGCAGCCGACTTCGAGGGCGGTAGAGTGTTCGTCGACACCACACTGACCCCGGAGGAGGAAGCGGATGGTCTTGCGCGAGACTTGGTTCGAAGAATTCAACAGATGCGCAAGGAGATGGACCTGAAAGTAGATGCCTTCATCGATGTACACATAGTGACGCCGACAGTTGAGATAGCATCCTCTGTCAGGAGTAGGCGGGACTACCTCACTGCAGAAGTACGGGCAAGGAATCTGACGATAGAACATCTCAAGAAGATTCGTGCAATGGGAGAGCTCGTTAGGGACTGGTCGATCGGAGAGGACCCATTCTCTATCGGCCTAAATCGAGTCCGCACAGCAGCTGGCAGGACGTCACGTCGTGGCTCCGGCATGAGGAGCCACCGGCGACGATAGTTGCTGCGGGCCGAGAACAAGCCCACAAGATCCCAGCGGACCAAAAGTGCTTACCTTTAATTATGCTTCCCCTGCACTTGCGCAGTCAAATCGGTGCTGCATCGACAATGAGGGCACGACGTAGGTCACGCGTAGGCTTGGTCTTACTCCTAGTCCTCTCGATTCTGACTATGTTTTCGGTGGGGATTCAGAATGGGTATACGGTCTCATCAGCAAACCTGTCGGTTAGCTTATCTGGAAATGTGCTGGCAGCGTCACGAAACAGCACCTTGACGATAGAAATCCAGAATGTTGGTAAGTACCTGACCGAACTTGATGTGGCGCTTACAGTTCCTCCACCCATCGTACTGTTCGGTGACAACCACTGGATCAGATCGTACTTTGGGCGTGGAGACGTGATACGCGCGAACCTCACCGTCTTTGCTCCCTCGACTGCGGCGGGTTTGACTCTGCAAGGAGCCGTCGTGGCCGTCTACAAGCTCCTCGGCGAGACCATTCCGTCAACTGAGACTCACGCGATCTCGTTCCTGATCAGAGGCTGGATTGATATGAAAGTCTACGAGATCACAATCAGCCCAGATCCATCGCTACGCGGAACCGAGATAACGATCTCAGGAAACCTGCTGAATCGAGGCGTCATCCCCGCAATGTATGCGAATGTGTCGATCGCCCCAGATCCACCGATTGTCAGTGACTCCATCAAGCCAACATATGTTGGACAAGTTGATCCCAACGCGCCCGCCCCCTTCAGTGTCACCGCACTTGTTGGCCCAGACACGGCGGAGGGCAGGTATCAGACCACGATCGTTGTCTACTACAGAGATGATCTGCAAGCGGATAACGTGGTGACGATCCCAGTCTGGTTCTCTGTGGTTGCAGAGTTACCGAGGACTCAAACGAGCCAGCCAAGCCCCGTCGAACAACTGCTGACCAACCAGATGCTGATTCTAGGACTCGTGGTCATCATCGTTCTCGTGGTGGTGGGCATAGTCATCCGCCGGAGACGAAAGGCGTCAGAGACCTAGAATCTGGTGTCACAACTCAAGGTTCCAAGCAGGCTTTCCAAGCAGAGGCTACATCGGTACCTCGATGAAGAGTCTTTCAAGAAGTTCTTTGTACCGATTTCGGATCGTGACCTCAGTCACGTTCGCGATCTCCGCAATTTCACGTTGCGTCTTACGCTCGTTCGTCAGAACCGCAGCGATATACGTCGCGGCAGCGGCGATCCCCGTCGGTCCTCTCCCACTCGTGAGTTTCATCCTAGTGGCCGTCTCAAGAATTCGAATCGCCATTGCCTCAGCCTTCCCGGAGATTATCAGCTTGTTGCTGAATCTGGCGGCGTAGTGCCTGCTAGTTGAGGGCGGGACGAACGTTTCCAGTTCTCGTACCATGAATCTGTAGCTTCTGCCGATGTCCTTCTTGCTTAGATTGCTTGCGGTCGCAATCTCGTCTAACGTCCTAGGAACGCCGCATTGCCTGCAACTCATGTAGATGGCCGCCGCAGTAACGTTGTGGATGGATCTTCCTCGAATTAGCCTCTTCTTGATTGCCCGCCTGTAGATCACGGAAGCCGTCTCGAGGAGGTTCTTAGGCAGATTGAGCGCTGAAGCAAGCTTGCTCAATTCAGAAAGGGCAACCGCAAGATTTCGCTCGGTCGCATCAGAAACACGTACGCGCCTTTGCCACTTGCGAAGCTTGTACATATCGAGCCTCTCAGTGGCTGTCATCTGACGACCGCTTCCTCTCCTGTCACGCCAGTCAATGACGGTCGAGAGACCTTTGTCATGGATCGTGTAGGTTAGAGGTGCACCGGCTCGGGCTCTCTTGGCCTTCTGCTCGTCGTCGAACGCACGCCATTCAGGCCGACTATCGGCGAGCTTCTCAGCTATTACACATCCGCAACTTACGCACACAATCTCCGCAGCGTCATAGTCTCGCATCAGCTTGGAGCCACCGCACTCCGGACACACTCGGGGCTTCGGTTGTACCTGCACTCTCTCCCCTAGATCCGTCTGTGGATCTTCCACCAATCTTCCACCAAGCTAGTCATCGATGGCGTACAATATTCGTCCGACAACAGATTCCGGCTTGAGGATGCTCGGTCTTATCGAAGCATAGGGTCCTGACACAGGCCCGAGAACATCCCCGACAGTACCAATGCTCTTCAATCTACTGTCGCATGTCTTGGTGCCGGGTTTCACAAACTTCGGAGGATCTAGTTTCACAATCAGGGCACGGCTTTTTGAGACATGTAGAACCTTGCCCAGTCTTCTCAAATGCGCGCCGTCACTCCGAGCAGGTGCGTCTACAACCTCGCTGCTTCTCATATAAACGTCTCGTCTCGCTCGAAATCTACGATTTGAGGAATCGCTGTGAGAGTGTCTCTCGTGTTTGTTAGGAAGAGAGTTTGATGAGAATCACACAAAGCCACGTATCATGATCCAACTGAGATGAGTCAACTACAAATCCAACTCTGAGGAGCGCTCGTGAATGCAGTGATCAGACGATACGTGATCATCCCCTCAACACCCATAACGGAGCCGCTTGAACAGTGTACTGGATTCGCGATCGCGACAGGGAGACTGGTTTGAGCGTTCGCTCGGCGATAGGATCGGAAAACACATTCCAATTGCTCGCACGACCGATTAGTGACGCTCTCGCTGACCTAGGAATGACGACACCTACTCCGCCTCAAGCGCTCGCAATTCCTCGCATTCTCAACGGAGAAAACGTTCTTCTGATCGCGCCGACGGCGACTGGAAAGACCGAGGCAGCGCTCCTGCCTATACTTAGTCAGTATCTCACGAGACGATCTAGAAAAGGCATCGCGATTCTATACGTGACTCCACTTCGTGCGCTGAACCGTGACATGGTCAGAAGAGTCACAGCACTCACCGACAAGATAGGAATCCGATGCGAGATACGCCATGGCGATACTCCCCCGTCCCAGCGACGAAAACAGAGCAGAGATCCTCCACACATGCTCATAACCACACCGGAGACACTCCAAGCGATACTGCCAGGCGCCGCCATGAGACAGCATCTGAAGTCCGTTCAAGCGGTCATCATAGACGAGATCCACGAGCTCAGCCAAGACAAGCGTGGAGCCCAACTCACAATCGGGCTAGAGCGACTGCGACAAATCACAGGAAGTAAGTTTCAGAGGATTGGACTGTCGGCGACAGTTGGTGATCCTGAAAAGGTCGCGAACTTCTTGGTTGGTCCTCTGGAGAAATGTGAGACAATCAACATCAGCATCGACAAAGAGACTAGGTACCACGTTGAGTATCCTTATCCCACTCCCGAGGACCACGACCTTGCACAGTCTCTATACACGAGCCCCGAAGCCGCCGCTAGGATATCGAGAATCAGAGAGCTTGTCGACACTCACACTTCGACGCTGGTTTTCGTGAATAGTCGTCAGCATGCTGAGATGCTCGGCCTCAGATTGGGTGCACTGGACAAACGGATCGCAGTTCACCACGGGTCTTTATCACGTGAGGAACGCTCTCGTGTCGAGACCGAGTTCAAGGCTGGCAAGCTCAGAGGGATCATCTGCACGTCGACGCTCGAGCTTGGCATAGACATCGGTAGCGCTGATCTAACTGTGCAGTATCTCTCGCCACGGCAGGTTTCTGCACTCATTCAGCGAGTTGGAAGATCAGGTCATCGCCTAGGCCGCATCTCTGAGGGGATCGTGATCTGCGCGTATCCTGAGGACGTGCTTGAATCGGCTGCAATCATCAGGAGAGCAAAGGAGCAGCGACTGGAATCAGTCAGTATACACTCGAATGCTCTTGATGTACTCGCACACCAAGTGGCAGGCATCCTAATGGATGTTGATCACGCGACGCCAAAGGGGATACTTTCGATCGTTAGAAGATCAGGTGTCTTCAGCACTCTCACCCTCGACCAACTGGATTGGGTGACGAAGTACATGGAGAAGCTAGGTCTGATTCGTAGGAAAGGCAACGTCCTGTCAAGGACTTCCAAGACTAGGGAGTACTACTACCGGAATCTCTCGATGATACCCGACGAGCGACGTTACACAATACTCGACATCACGTCTCAAACGAGAATTGGAACCCTCGGGGAGGAATTCGTGCTCCTACGTGCCAGGAAGGGAGTCCACTTCATCTGCAGAGGCCGCGTGTGGGAGATCGCACAGGTTGCAGAGGATGGCAACATCTACGTCGTGCCAATCGAGGATCCGACCGCCGCTATACCGGGATGGGATGGCGAGATTCTCCCGGTTCCGCTTGGAGTCGCGCAAGAAGTAGGGAAAATCAGGTCAGAGGTGGAGAAGAGCGTGAAGTCGCATGGCAAGGAGGATGCCATCGAGGAACTGTCCGGACACTATCCAGTAGAGAGACTGGCCGCGACTCGCATCGTCGAGGAGATCGAGAACTATGTTGCCAAGGGGTATCCCGTACCAAGCGACAAGACCATCCTCGTTGAGGGGTTTGACCGATACCTGATAGTCCACGCGTCATTCGGGGAGGCGGTCAATAGGGCTCTCGCATACGTCTTCGATCAGATTCTTACGGAACGATGCGCTGTCGGCAACGTATGGGCAGATGGATATCGTATCCTGATCGAACTTCCTGACGTAGTCTCTCGGGATTCCATCAATTCCCTCTCGAGAGAGCTGCTCTCAATGTCCGGCGAGACGATGGAGGAGGCCTTCACTAGGTACTCGAAACGCCGCTTTCCCTTCTCGTACGGTATGAAGTTCATTGCTGAGAGGTTCGGAGCGATTCCGCGCGGTCTGTTTTTTGCGGATCGAACGCTCTTGGACCTTTCATCACGCTTTGAATCGACACCCATCCACGAAGAAACGATGCGGGAGGCGAAGCTTAGAGAGGTTGATCTTGACTCGGCCAAGGAAATTGTGCGCTCGATTGCACACGGAAGGATCTCGGTTGTGCCCGTGCTGTCGCAGGACTCCCCCTCGCCTCAGGCGTTCTATATGCTGAACAAGCTTGTTGAAGTCGCGGAGATGGTTGCGCCAGAGAGCACGAAGAAGGACAGCCTGTCGCGAATGAAAACGGCACTCCTAGCCCAGAGGGTCCAGCTGATGTGCATGCAGTGCGGTTCCGCGATGACTGAGAAGCGGACGGACGAACTCCCGGACTTCCCAAGGTGTCTCACATGCGGTTCAGGGTTGCTCAGCCTGCAGAATAAGGTAAGAGCGGATGTGCCCGGAATCCTACGGAAGTGGAAGTTCAAGGAGAAACTGACCGAGGAAGAGAGGCGTGGCCTTAGCCAAGCACGGCGCGCCGCGGATTTGGTTCTTTCATATGGAAAACAGGCAATTCTGGCTATGCTGACTTGGGGAGTCGGCCCGCAGACTGCAGCGAGCATCTTGGCTAGAATGCACACGCAAGATGACGAATTCTACGCCGACCTGTTGAAGGCGAAGTTGAAGTATACCGAGACTCGACGCTTCTGGGATTAGGCGTAGCGCCGTCGTTGTGGCGATCCGCTATTGATACGTAGAGCCCCCGAAGGTTTTTACGGTGCTGAGAAATTCGCTATCCGACTCGGAAGCACCAGTGGATGATCAAGGGCATAGCTCTGACGAACTTCATGTCGTACGAGAATGCGTACGTGCCACTAGAGTCAGGGCTAAACTTGATCTGCGGCCCCAACGGGGCAGGGAAGTCATCCATTCTCCTCGCAATCTCAGTCGTTCTGGGCCAGACGTACACAGAGAGAGCTCGCCGCCTTAGCGACCTAATAAGATGGGGCACAAGCGAGGCTCGGATAACCCTCCAACTGGACAACCGGGCCAGAGAGCACGGCAAACCGTTTCCTCAATACCACGTCGACAACGTGACCGTTACACGGGTCCTCAAGCGAAATGGAACCTACCAGTACCTTGTCCAAGATCACCCTGTGAGCAAAACCGATGTCGTAAACGCTCTTGATAGGTACGGTCTGAACCCTGACAACATCCTCGTCATCATGCATCAACTTATGGTGGGTAAGTTTGCTTCGATTCCTCCGAATGACAAACTGAAGATGCTGGAGGAAGCCGTTGGATTCCAGTCCTATCGCATCAATGTCCTCGAAGCGCAAGATCGCCTCACAAAGGTAGCCGGCGAGGAGGAGTCACTCGTTCAGGTTCTCGAGTCGACAAAGGAAACGCACGACTACTGGCGAAGAGAATACGAGCGGTTCCTACTGAAGAAAACTCTGGACACCAAGCTTGCAGATCTGAAGCGAGAGATGGCTTGGGCAAGGATTCAGAAACGCGAAGAGGCCCTTTCACGTATCAGAGAGAGAATTGAAACAAGAGCCAGAATGATCGAGAACGCGGACCAAAAACTGCAGGAAGCGGACGAGCTCCTCAAGCGCCGCCAAGAGAGATACGACACGCATCTGAAGGATAGGTTTGAACTGCACAATAGGTACTTGGAGCTCGTTCGCCAAGAATCGTCAATTGCGTCGACAATTGAATGGGTCCAGCGTTTCTCTGATGAGGCCAAGAAGCGCCTCTTCCCAAATGTCAATAATGAAACCAGCGACGCACTGCAATCCGTGCCCGCGAACCCTGGGGAGCACTCGGATCTGCTTCTCTCGATGAGGGAATGGCTGGACGACTGGACTCGGGTTCGCATCGAAGCAGAACAGAAGCTGGGACGTGCTCGAGAAAGGCGTCAGGGAAAGGAGAATGAACTACGTGAATTGGATGCCCGAATCGAGGGTGAACTCTCTCGGCTGATAGACGCTCGCGTTGACACGCAAGTTCTCGGATTCAAGAGGAAGATGCTCAGCGAAGAGCTTGCTGACCTTGAGACCCAGCACAGGATACTAGAAGAGGAGATTCAGCCGCTTAGAGTGAACGCCGAGAAGATGGGTCCTAGGTTCCAGAACCCCAGAAAGATCGGCGACATAATTATGGACATCGGTGCTACCGAGGAGCAACTCCGGCCCATTGCTCACCTTTCAGAAGATGTGGAGAAAATGTATGCCTCATACACAGCGGTCTACGAAGACCTACGCGAAAAGACGGAACAGCTCGCAAGGAATAGACAAGAGATCATGGCTGAGGTGGAGAAGAGGCTCGAAAAATGGAAGGAGGTGATGTTATCCTTCCTGGAATCGCTCAGAATGCGCTACAACCAGATCTTGCAGGAAGTTGGGGCGAAAGGCGAGCTGAAACTCAGCACAGCAAGGAGTATCGACCAAGCGGGACTCGACATCTTGGTCGGATTCAAAGGCGTCCCTCCGACCCGCCTTGACTCACTCACCCAAAGCGGTGGCGAAAGAAGCATCGCACTGATGGCGTTCTTGCTTGCACTGCAACAACACATCTCCTCCCCCTTCAGAGCAATTGACGAGTTCGATGTTCACATGGACCCGAAGAACCGGGAAGTCATCTCACGGCTGATCGTTTCAAGTGCAAGAGAGATGCAGAACACTCAGTACGTCGCCATCACGCCCGGCCAAGTCCTAGTGCCCGATCATGATGTTCACGTAGTAGTTGTACAGAACGTTGAGGGCAGCTCCGTCGTGGCCAAGGTGAAATAGATGCCTCCCTCGAGCGAGAAGACAGCGCGCGTCAGACTCCCGTCGGGACGAAAGGAGCTTCGTGAGCTCATCTCGACGTGCGAGGCGATAAGAAATCACAAATTCAACCCGTTCTTCATGGATGTGAGCTTCGCCGTTGAGACGCTGCGTAAGTACTTCCCATTCTGGGAATCGCTTGAGGATCACTGCCTTGACGCTGAAACCATCAAGGACTTGGCAGAAGTACTCAACCTCCAGAGGAGTCAACTTCGATACCAGTCGAGTTCGCTCTACACAAACCCTGAGCTACTTGAGAAGAAGTTCCGCACGCTCTCAGTCAAACGACTCGGTGAGATCTTCCTGAAGTCTTGGCATCCAATAGTCGAGCGAGAGCAACTTACGGTTGACGCTATCCAGGAAGGAATCCAATACTGGAAACAGATGCTCTCATATGAGGCGAGAAGGAAGAGACTCGCAATGGGAAAGGCCGCACCCCCAGTGGACGCTGACCTTGACTATCTTGTGAGATCCGGCATCCTTACACGCGAGGATTTCGAGAAGCATCTGCAAGGACTCTGGAAGGAATTAATGGACCGAACTGGAGAAGGCAGCTCCGTTGATTACTGGTCATTTGTACGACGTAACACATATCAGCAGACCGTAGAGCGCGCCTACTTCGTGAGTTTCCTTCTCACGTATGGATTCGCGAGACTCGTCCGCGAAGTCGATAGCATGAGACTCGTACCGCTTTCGACACCTGCCGGAAAGGCGGTCGACGGATTGATCAGCTATCCGATTCCGATCCCCAAGCAAGTGGTGCGCAGCAACGGAAGTGCTCTTGATGAAAGTGTGGGTGAGATGACTCATGGAACAAGCTAGCGCCGAAACACGTTTCTATGGTGAGAAGCTCAAGCGTGCGATCCACCTACTACTGTTCAAGCGAGGGAAGATGCCGGGCGCGAAGGAATGGGAACTCAAAGCCGGGCTCGGGAAGAACTACAAGGAGATCGTCAAGCAAGTCGATGCCTTGCTTTCGGAACTTGATCTCGAAGTGAAGCGAATCGAGCCTGAACATTCACAGGCTAGGCCGCTCGTTGAAGAGCCGGTCACAGACGCAGCAGAGGACGCTCGATACTTGGTTACATTGAGAGGAACCCTCACTCCGAAGGAGGCTCGATTGTCCGGGTGGCGAATCGACAACCTAGCCGCTCTCACGATAACGATTGCTTACGTCCTCACGAAACAGGGCAAAGCACCGCGAGAAGAGGTAGAGAAGCTTCTGGCGGAGAAGGTCGGAAGATGGAAGGCACTGACGTTGCTAGACGCCTTCGTGCGGAACGGGTACCTAACGGAAGACGAATCGGGAGGATTCTCGATTGGTTGGCGCACGAAGTCGGAAGTGAATCTGAGAGACCTCATGACGTTTCTGGCAGCGACGGGAAGCTAGGTCTTCGCTTCTGCCTCTAGCGACTTCTTGAGTTCTCCGACGAATAGGTTCGCGTACTTCTTCTTCTTGATCAACGTGGTGTACTCGCGCTTGCGTATGCTCTCTGAGGCTTTCTTCAGCTCATCTTGCTGAGCGTAATGATCGTGGATTTTGCTTCGGCCTAGGACCGTGAGTACCTTCCCGGTGTAGAATCCCTCGAGGTTCTGGCCTTTGCACATTGGGCATGTGCAAGTGAGTTTCTTCCCATGGAGCTGAGTCCACTCCTTTCGCTTGAAGACACCCCATCCGGACTTGTCAAACACGTTGATCTTGTCTTTCGTGAGAGGAACAGGAGGCGGAGGCACGACCCACCTAGAGAAACTGTCCACCCCGAAATAGGGCATCAGCATTCCTTGTGAAGATGGTAGCAGGTGGCGCGCAAACCTGATCTTCGGAGGAACCTGCAACGCGTGAATCCACACACCAGGATCTTTCTTCTTGACCTTCTCGATCGCTCTGAGTGTGTAGTAGTGGAAGCCTCCCCTCATGTCGACCCCCATTAGAGCGAACTTGCGTTTCAGTATAGGAGCAGCGAAAAGCTCAAACTCGCGCAAGGTCTCTGATGCCTGCACTATTGGCATAAGCGGCTTGTCGATGCCTTTCTGACTCAGCCACCTCTCAGCGAACTTCAGCAGGGACGCGAAATCCTCAGGACTCATCTCAGCTGACTGCTGAACTGTCACAACGTCCATATCTGCGAAATACTGAAGGTCAAGTAGCGTTCTGAGGTCTTCAGCACTACCGTACGATGCTTCTCCCTTGAAGATGAGAAACAGCAGCCTTGCGACATCCTCGTATCCTCCTGACTCACGTGAAAGGCGTCGTGCAAAGCTGCGGAGAGAGTCTTCCTCCTTGAGGATCTTCTTGAGTGAATCAGGATACATGAGCTTGGCAGAGATAATCACCTCGCCAGGAAGCATGTCCTTGCTTCCAACTGTGCGAGTTGCATTGAGTTCGGCGGTCGTTGCGAACTTGTTTGGCAAGGCTGCCGAGATCTTGCCGATGCGAAGGATTCCTGCGTTGGCTGAAGTAGTTATGTCCCTGGCTTGATCCTCGATCGAGACTTCCACCATCGGCGCTCACTGTCGGCCGACTATGAATGCGCCAAACCACGGAATTTAAGCCGACTGTACGAGCGCATCTTCGAAGGCTATCTCAATAGTCAGTTTCGCGTTTGCAGCCGAGATGTTCATCGACCGTATTCCATAGTCATCACGCATCTTCAGGATGCGACCGATAAGACGGGCTCTACTGCTTGGAATTACGGTCTCCCTAGTTTCCTCTCTTTCTGCGCCGCATCTGGAGCATACCCATCGGTAGCTCTTCAGCACGCTGTTGGGATCCGACGGTGAGGCGTTGTATCGTATCGAGAAGCTAGTATGTTTGACAAGAGCCCTGCATCCTTGGCAGAGATGTGTCTCGACGACCTGTAGAACCTTGCCCTCTCGAGTGATCATCACTGTCTCGCCTTCCCGAATATCCACCGCGTTCAGCAACGCTATATTCCGGAGAGACGGCTGAAACTGCGTCAGCAGAAACAACCGGTGTTGTGTGAAGACCAAGCCCCGGGTAGGACTAGTGGATCGGCCTGGACAGCTATTCGGCTGGCGCTCCGTTCTTCATGACCAGCTTCCCGTCGACGTAGAGTTCGCCCTGCTTCATGCTCTTGATCATGTCTAGATGACTTGACGCCTTATTCACACCGTGGTATGACCCAGTGTTGTTCCCGACAGCGAGATGAATCGTGCCGTAGATCTTTTCGTCAACTATTATGCTGCCACCTGTGTATTCCGCTCCGGGATTGCACCCAATTCCGAGTTCTCCGATTCGATCCTTGTCACCCGTGTTTGCGTCCAAGAACTTGTTGAGCCTATCAGCACCTTCGTGCGCCGTGACATCTGCGACCTTTCCTTTGA
>Ga0209725_1000068_pt1 | contig 57874 bp, 61 predicted proteins | sample I18A1metaG_FD_184145 | JGI IMG/M metagenome (GOLD analysis project Ga0209725, IMG submission 184145) | Lake sediment bacterial and archeal communities from Gulf of Boni, Indonesia to study Microbial Dark Matter (Phase II) - ​I18A1 metaG... | ecosystem: Environmental > Aquatic > Freshwater > Lake...
GGAACGTTGCTAGGAATAATAACCGCGGGGCTCATGTTTACTCAAGGAAAATTCAGTGAACTCGCAAGCGAACTGACCGAAAAATCCCCTGACTATCTTGCAAAGGTATTATCATTAGACAAAATACGATCAATTGAAACTCATCTACTTGCCCTGCGAAAAACGTTCACCCAACTCTCAGCGACCACAACAATCGTTGAAGAAAGAAATCTGTACGAGAGAATAACCACAAAAGCATCTTCGATGTTTGTTAATCTTGCAGCACTTTTAAACTTGAAACTCAAACAACAAGGACTGCCCGACACAGGTCTTCTGGTCTCAGAAATGGATCCAAACCTCTACAAAGTTTACAAGAAAAGAACACAAAGCATCAAGAAAGAATGGCAAATCTTCACCCTCATCAAACAAATAATAGACACGTGGGAAGCACCAACAGCCTTTTTTGTTGAAAAATCCAACGTGAAATCAGCGCTCCAAGCAGACCTCACAAGTTCCCTCGCAGTCTTGAAACTAAAAGAACATGTTGACAAAAGCTCAACAAACATTCGCAGTGAGGTGACAAAAACGTTAAGCAGTTTAAATGATGAAATTAGTGAAATCAGCAAGAGGCTTCATGAAGACAGAATACCCCAGCTTTTGCCGCAGATGAAACAGGCGAGCACCATACGTGGCAAATACTTCTATCTAGCACTAATATTCATTGCTTCTCCACTTCTCATCAACCTTTTAATTCTGCCACAACTCTCCGAAACAACTGCCGCCTTCTTTCAACCAGTCATTTCAATAACAAGCTTACTAAGCGTCATGGGAGTCATTTTTCTGCTTCTCTACATTCACAAAATTCTCAACGTATAAGCCCTCTCGCGGGTTCTGTTGACTCTCGGTGGCTTGGTCAAAAAAAGGTTGAGTGTTAACTGGCAAGGCTTCGTGCTTGGTTTACATGACAGTATTCCATGCGTCTATGCAGAGTTCAGCAGGTTCTATTGCCAGCATAAACTCCCGAAGGATTTCCATGTATTCCTTGTCTTTTAATAATCTCGCTTGAGCCTTTTCATAGTCTGCGAAGCTGTCAAATTCTAAAAGTTCAACATACGAGCCCGCTATTCCACCAAACGTTTGAGTGAAGATTTTGAATGATTTCAGCTCTTTAATCGGGTTTTCCTTAATCCATTTAAGGTATCTCTGCATCATACGGTTGTGTTCCTCTTGTTTTTCTGGTTTAACCACCCATTTCCATACCACAACAACAGTCATCTCTATTACCTCTTCTTTCATTATGTCATTTCAAGCCGTCTAAATAATTTAAGAAAAAATCTCCCATCATTTAAATCCCGAAGAGTTAACAGAACCCTTGCACGCTACATTAATCTGTGCGAGAGATTATAATCTAAAATCTATTCAACATGCGGTCGGACCAAGCGCATGCCTTCCAGAAACAGTCTTATCGACTCTCTCAAACGAATAGTGGGCGTCAACAACGTTCTAACAGACGCTGAAGACCTCTACGTATATTCCTTCGAGCACATCTTCCGAGAACAACAACACCCACGCATAGATGCGGTGGTTAAGACACGCTCCGCCGAAGAAACAGAAAAAGTAGTCAAGCTAGCAAATAAAGAGGGGTTAACCGCCATTCGAAGAGGAAGCCTCAAACCCGCCAAGTCCAAAGTCATCCTCATAGACGACACTGCCCCTCCAGACCTCACAGTCTCCACAAAGGAAACTAAGAAGAAGCCTACAGCAGAGGATATCAGAGAAATTCACAGGGCTGGGCACGGCACGTTCAGGAACTTCGCTCTAGCCCTAAAAACCTTCTTCCTAAACCAGCCAGCCAGCCAATGCCAAGAATGCCTCACCTGTAGCGGCTACTGCACCGTAGCGCCATCCTTCAACAACATTGAAACATGGTCCTCAAAGGGGAGGACTCTCCTCATGAGAGGACTGGCTAAAGGAGAACTAACTCTGTCCAAAAAGCTCATTGATGTCCTCTACACGTGCAGCACATGCGGACTATGCTTCGCCGAATGCTTCCAAGACCTAAAACTTCACGAAGCCATAATCGCCACTCGCCGTCACATCACAGAAAAGGGATTAGCCCCAGAAATGTTCAGGCTGTCTGCCAAAAACATCTCCGAGAACGGTGACCCCAGCGGAATGCCCATCAACCGCCGTCTCTCATGGACCCAAAAAATTCCGAAACTAAGCTTGCCCAAAAAGGCAGAGGTCTTGTACTGGGTTGGATGCATGACGGGCACACGCACCCCAAACGTGGCAAAAGCAGTCGCTAATGTTCTGAACCATGCTAAGGTTGACTTTACAATGCTTAGCGAAAGAGAAGGATGTTGCGGGTATGTTCTACTAAAAACTGGTTTGTGGGATGAATCGAAGAACAATGCCGTCAAACTTGTTAAGCTCGTAAAAGAAACCAAAGCTGAGATTTTAGTTACGCCTTGCGCTGGTTGTTATCACGCATTCAACACGCTTTACCCCGAAATGCTCGACGTCCAAATGCCGTGTGAAGTGCTTCACTCCTCACAACTTGCTGAACGATTAGTGAAAGATGGAGCACTGGAGTTTGAGGGAGGCTTGAGTCTAAAGGTAACCTATCATGACCCTTGCTCTTTAGGAAGACACGAAAACGTCTACGACCCTCCACGCAACATACTGAAAGCCATACCTAACCTTCAGTTTTTTGAAATGCCGCTGAGCAGAAGTCGTGCCCGATGCTGTGGCGGCGGAGGAGGACTCTGGACGTTCAAAAACGAGGTCTCCATGAACTCTGCTTGGACTCGGCTTGCCAATGATGTCGCTCCTTTGGACGTAGACGCCTTAGTGACTGCCTGCCCACTCTGCCACCTGAACCTCCACTTCACATCCATCAAAAAATCAGTACCCACAAAAATCGTTGACATCATGGAAGTCGTAGAGTCCGCTCTACAGAAAAGCGATTAGATTATTTCCTCGTTATCCAGTTTTCTTAGGGTTCTTCGCGAACTTCTGCCACAGTGAGCCCAAGCTTCAAGCCAAGTTTGCGAGAAAGATTTTCTAAGTCATTAACGACGTACGTGAAAACGTAGTCTTGCCACCTGCCCCATTCTGTCTCCGCGTATTCCCGCATGGCTTTCATAGCGTCAGATGTTGACTTCCACGATTTTTCTGGCAAGAAGATTTTGGTAAAAAGCTTAACACTCCATATGTCCAGAGGGAAGCCTGGATGAGGTGAAATGATTTCTGCTGAGTATTCGCCTATGCCCTTAAGCCTCATAAGAGACTTCTTCGCTTGGACGGGGCTCATTTTTTCAAGTTCTTCGAGGCTTGGGCACTCACCATCCACTATGGCTTTGGCTATGCCTTTCAGGTAGGCAGCCCGATAACCAAGCTTACATTTCTCCCTAAGCCCTTCAACACTTGCCTCTACAATGTTTTGAGGCGTCGGCCACGTTTGAACGAGATGGTCGTCAAATTCGGCTGTTTCGCCATACGCAGTGATGAGGGCGTTAATCATTTGCCTTGTCCGACTCATAGGGGCGTTTTGTGAAGTAAGCGCCACAATTACTCGGTCGAAAACGTCGAAGCCCCAAGCGCTTCTCATGCCGTAAAGGTCTATTACCGCCTGTTGTATCGCGGGATACTTTTTAGCCAACTCATAAAAACCGCTTACATCCTCTTTTACGCCTAAAGCCCTCTCAACATTTCTAAGAAGCTTACCCTCTTCAATCGAGGCGAGTTTTCTCTTAGAAAACACCGTGAGAGAAACTGTAGGCTTATGAATGGATATAACAGATTTTAACTTAAGTCCTACAGCGCCTGCGGATTCAAGAGGGGCAGCCGTCCACATAATGCCATGTGAATAAATCTCAAAAGGAGTAATCCAATGAAAGCCGCACGGTTCATGCACCGTCAGCTCAAAATTGTAGGGTGAAATTGCCTCTAACTCAAAACTCGATTTTATGCGACATTTTTGTGGCATAAGCCAATGCCTCTTAAAAGGAGGATTAGGGCGTAGCCAGCAACTTCTTCATCAATTCCGAGAATCGTTCCGCAGCGACTCTTCTTCTCCTCGTATTCGCGACCGTTGCATTTACGTACCGCAGTGCTTCTGGGTCACAAAACTTAACACAAACTGGCTCTCCACCGCAGAGGTCACATTTCATAATTTTTCCAGTCTTGGCGTCGATTTCAACTCCGCCAAACGGACAAAACAGGACACAGAGCCTGCATCCTACACAGAGGGCAGAGTCAATCAGCATTGCTCCTGTTTTAGGGTCTCTTTTTATGGCGCGCATGGGGCAAACCGTCTCGCATATGGGGGAGTCGCATTGCAAGCAGACCATAGGAATGTATACGCCCGCTGTTTCCCACTTAACAACGTGAACTCTCGCTCTGGCTGGGTTACACGCTTTTTCATGATAAATCGAGCAGGCGCTCTCGCAGATTCTGCATCCCGTGCATTTTTCGGGGTCCACAAACAGTATTTTCTGCATGGCTTGGCCAACTCCTAAATCATGTGTGAAGGCTCTTTGTCGAGCCCAAGCCTCTTTAGCGTCTCTTTTCGCGGAATTCCGTTCTCGTCCCAGCCGTGAAGCGCATAATACTCGTCTAACATTTGACCAAACTTCTTTCGGTCTATCTTCTTGCCCTTCGCGATAGGCAACCCAATAGGAGTGGGTTCTTTGAAGTACCGTTCTGGCAGACTGTCGTCTTTTCTTGAAAATCCCTCTCTGAGGTTGAACAACCTCTCGATAGTGCAAATTCTTTCCCCTATCTCCATCAGCTTCGCTTTCGAAAACTTCAGTCCAGTGGCGAGTTCGATCAGCCTCGAAAACTCGTTCCACGTGGGTGCGTGTACTGCGCAGAAGGCTGTTTGGAACTTGCAAGTGCCTATCGCGTCCGTGACTGCGTATAGGAGTTCTTGCCACCAGATCATTCGGCTTTTTCCGTCGTAAGACGTGTAATCGGACGAGACTGGGCCTCCGTAGATTTTCTGCAGGGTTTTTTCTGGCAAGCCGTACAGGTCCATGGCTGGTCGGCTTCTCAGGTGGTCAGCTCCCCTAGTGGATGTTGCTATGCCCAACCCGAAACTTGGTGTGGGGCGCTCGTCTGAGTGTAGATTGCTCATTCCCTTGATTTGAATGGCATAATACCCAGAGTTCTTGCCGATCTTTGCAATTGCTTTTTTGAAGCCGTCTGCGAGTACGTCTCCGAACCCTTCTCTGTTGGCGATTTTTTCTATTGTTTCGAACAGTGCTTCTTCATTGCCCCATTCGAGCTTTATGCCGCCTGTTACTTTGTCGTCGATTATTCCTTTTTCGTAGAGTTCCATAGCCCATGCGATGAGTCCGCCGGTCTCCAGCGTGTCTACGCCGTACTTGTTTACTAGATGGTTTGCTACTAGCACGGTTTCCATTTTTTTGCAGTCGACCATGGTTCCGAAGGCGCCGAGTGAAGTGTATTCTGGTCCCTCAGCGTATAATGGAGCGTATGGTCCGTCTCTCAAAACGTATCGGTGGCGGCAGTGAACCGTACAGCCGTAACAGCCCGACATCCCAATCGAGTATCTTTCCATGCTTTCGGGTTCTAGGTCTTCTCCGCCCTCCAGCCTGTTAAGCTGAAAGTTTCGGGTTCTTATCAGCCCCGTCGTGTTTGTGTTGTTGAAGATGACCATTGTCCCCCATTTCGACTGTGCCTGTGCCCATCGGGTGTCCATGATCATGGTGTTCATTTCTCTGCAGTAGTCGAGGAGTTCGTCTGGGTTCGCGAATTCGAGGTTCATGGTTCCTCTTGCGGCTATTGCCTTAAGCCGTTTAGAGCCCATGACGCATCCCATCCCTGTCCTTCCAGCCGAGTTCTTCATGCCCGTCCTCACGTTGGCGAACCTGACGAGTTTTTCGCCAGCCACTCCGATGACTAGGCTTTTGATTTCCTCGTCTCCGTGGTCTTCTCGTATGGCGGTTTGAGTTTCGAACGTGTCGTTTCCCCAGAGGTGAGATGCTTCTCGGATCTCGATTTCGCCGTCGTTTATCCATAAGTAGACGGGGTTTTCAGCCTTTCCCGTGATGACTAGGTGGTCGAAGCCTGCGAACCTTAGTTCTGGTCCGAAGAATCCTCCTACGTTGGAGTCGCCTACGGCTCCTGTTAGTGGTGATTTGGCTGCGATGTCGCATCTCCCTGCTCCTAATGCGGGGATCCCTACGAGTAGCCCGTTGCCTACGATGAGAATGTTTTCTGGACTTAGAGGGTCAGTTTTTGGCGCCACGTGGTTATATAAGAGGTACATGTCGATGCCTCTGCCGCCCAGAAACAGTGACCGCATCTGTTTTGGGATGGGTTTTTGAACGATTTTTCGTGTTGATAAGTCAATGTAGGCTATTTTTCTGTTCCAAACCATTTTTATCGCCTTGGCCGTTGCTTATGCGAGCCCTCGAATTTTGGCTTGATCAGGTTTGAGCCATGAGATGCGATACTTTGTTTTGCATTGGGGGCATGTAGCGGTCTCTGCTTCTGGCTCGACTTGGAATCTTTTTAGGCAGTTTGGGCATCTGACTTCGCTCATTTGATTGTCCGCCTGTGGGGACTGAGGATTGTTATGATGTTTTTGAGGCTTCACAAGTTTGTCTGGTCGAATAAAATATAAGGGTTATGATTCATAAGTCGCTAATATTGCAAAAGGCTTTTTTATATAATTTATATACTGATTTATTTGCCGAGTCGTATGGTTGGGGATTAAGTATGGAGCTTAGGAAGCTTCAAAAAATTAAGGGCGGCAGCTTCACTCTGTCTGTTCCTAAAGAGTGGGTGGAGAAGAGGAAACTGAAGAGTGGGGAACAGATAGCGGTTTCTGAGGAGGAAGACGGGTCTTTGAGGCTGTTTCCTGTTGGGATGCCATTCGAGAAAAGGCTTGAGGTGACATTGGCGTTTGAGGATTATCCTAGCTTGAGGGCTCTTGAATATTGTATTGGCACGTACTACATTCAGGGAAGCAACAAAATCGATGTCGTTTCTAGGAAGATTATTCCGGCGGAGCATAAGAAGAGGCTTAAGCTTCTGCGTATGGAGTTGCCGGGCGTTGAAGTGGCTGAAGAAGAGGCTAATAGGCTGGGTTTTCAGGTTTTGATTGACCCAGCCGTGTTCTCGCTGGAAGGGCTTATAGAGAAGACTTCTTCTTTCTCGCTTCGGCTTCAAGAGGATGCTGTTAAGTCTGTTCTTGAGCGTGATTTTCAGTTGGCGGCTGAGGTTATGGAGCGTAGCCGAGAGGCTCTTAGGCATTATCGGATGACTGTTAGGCAGGTGGCGCTTTCTAGCCTTAGCAAATCTATTGCGAAGAAGGTTGGGGTTAGGAACTGTCAGGAATGTGTTACTTTTGCGTTGGTTGCCCGTGACTTGAACCGACTGGTTTATCATGCTTCTTCGATTGCTCGGCATGTTCTCGGCTTGGAACGTAAGGGGAAAATAGATCAAGGAATTTTGGATATTGTTTTTGATATGTCTAGGGTTACGTATGAGATGCAGAAGGAGGCTGTTCAAGCCTTTCTTAAGAAGGATGTTAGGCTGGCTATCGCTACTATGGGTGAGATGGAGAAGGTGAGAGAGAAAGAGAAACAGTTACTGACGAATGTGATGAAGAAGATGAAGGATGTGGATACTGCGGTTGTTTTGGGCATAATAGCCCGCGACCTGAGAAGGATTGCTGGGTATGCGGTAGCCATAGCCGACGACGCAATGAACAGAGTCTTGACACCAATAGCCTAAAGCCATATTGCCATGTTTAGAAGTCTGGAGTTAAAACAACCCTCTTCATCATCCTTCTCGAATGAGCCTCTTCAAAAACCTCCCTAATCCTGCTCATTGGCCGAACTTCAGTAAATGGTTTAATCTCAATGGTTTTGTTAAGAACTAACTCTAACACTTTTGGGTAATATTTGGGCAGACATCCCCACGTGCCTATAATCTCAGCGTCAAAAGCCATAAGCCTAGAAATACTATACTCATTCTTCTGCAAACCAAAACCAACCACAACCAACCTACCAACATAAGACAAGAGTTCCAACGCTATCGCCTGACCCTGCGCAACCCCAGTCACCTCAAAGACTATCCAACCATAATTACTCGGAAGCCCACGCGCCTTACAAAGCTCACGAAACTCGTCACGAACAGCCCTCGCATCCTTATCCGCAGAATCAATGACAAAATCAGCCCCATACTCAAGCGCTCTCTTAAGCTTCTCCGGATCTCGGGCAATGCCAACAACCGTTTTGGCGCCGAAAGCCTTAGCCATCTGAGCCACGTAACTGCCCACACCACCCGTAACGCCCACAACAACCACGTTGTCTCCCTTCTTAAGCCCAGCCCTCACACACGCCTGATAAGGAGTCGTCACAGCATCAGCGATAGTAGCCAACTCAGCCAACTCAAAACCAGCACGGTCTTTTATCACGCACAAGTCTTCACTCGGAACCGGAATATGACTGGAGAAGCCTCCATAAATTCCTAGGCTGTTTCCGGGCATCTTCTGAGCCAAACATCGATTGTTCCTCCCAGCAGCGCAGATTGGACATTTGTTACAGGGCATAACAGACGGCACAATAACCTCCTTACCCACCAGCCTCTTATCACCAGCCACAACCACGCCACTTATCTCATGCCCCAAAGTAAGCGGAGGCGTAGACACCGTACGAACACCATCATAAAAGTAGCCCAAATCCGTGTGGCAAACACCACAACCCGCAACCTCCACGAGGGCTTCGCCCGGCTGAAGCGGCGGAACAGGAATCTCAGTCTTTTCAAGTCTGCCCTCAACGACTTTGCCAGTCGCTGGGTCTTTACTCCAAGGCTGTGTCATCTGCCAAGTCCTTATCTTATCAGGTACTTTCCTCATGACCATCACACCTTTCCATCAGATTTGCTTGACTTGCACTTATAAGTTTAAATGCCCAACAGTGGCGACATCTCCTGCAAACTCCCCTCTTGCTGTAGGCGTTCACTCTGCTGCCCCGTCACGACGGCATATTTGGGGCCTAGTTGGATCCTAATTGGATCATGTATGGGATGGTCTAGGGGCGTGTGCGCGCGTCTGAAAACGCTTCAGAGTTTTGTTGCCTTATGCTTCCAGAGTAGGTTATACATCAGGGCGAGTCCTCGAACAACACTCTGATGTGATGTGATGGCTGCCTCACGCAGGAAGAGGGGAACTCCGGGGTCTTCAACGAGAAACAACGCTTTTCCCCCCTTTTTTGGGTCGGTTATGCATCCCCTAATTGGCACTTCATCTGTGAAGCGAACCTCAACTCCGTTGCCGAGTGTCTCTCTAATTGTTTCCAAAATTTTTGCTTGCTTTCCTCGGTTTTCAGGTTCTAGTTTGTTTGAAGTTAACAAAACTATTTTTATAGAGACACCACGTTTTGAGACTTCCTTAAGCTCGTCCGCCACATCTGAGAAGTATTCCATAGCCTTAGAAAGTATTTGGATCTCTTCCTCTGCAGTGGCGTAGAGTTTTTTGGTTTCTTCCAGGGAGACTTCGCCGACTGTGACTATGCGGAAGAGTGGAACCCGTGGAACGCCTTTCTTCCCCTTCAAGTAGACTTTCCTACCAGTTTTGACGAAATCTTTGGCGTAGTCCTCTAGAATTCGAAGCTTCTGCTTGAGTTCGTTCATGCTGAAGGACACTAGCGAACTGGCAATGTCTTCTAGGGGGCGAGGAGTATACAGCAATGGTCTTCCTGGCCTCATGGTTACGATTCCCATTTTGGCCAGTTGGTCAAGAACGCCGTAGATGCGGGCGCTTGGAACCTTACTAGCCCTGCTTAGAGTTGTTGCTTTCGTTTCACCTAGAAAGAGAAGATGTGCCAGAGCAGAGGCTTGGTACTCGTTTAGGCCCATGTTCATGAGCAACAGCCTAGTTTGGTCGATGTCTTTCTCGAAGGCCAAAAGCGTCTCCCCACCTACATATGGTTGACGGCCTTGCCTTTAAATTCTTTATATTATCAACATTATAATTTCTGGATGTCATGGTTTTGTGGGGTTTACAGAGGCTACCATAGAAAACATTATAAACGAGAAGTTTGATTTGACTTCTTTATAGTAGTAAAATGGTGCTTTCGCATGAACGTTTTAATCGCTGGCATGGATGGATACCTCGGCTGGACCTTATCAATGTATCTAACCAGTAGAGGGCATTCAGTTGTCGGCGTCGACAACTTTTCGAGACGTAAGAATGTTGAGGAAGTTGGTTCGTGGTCTGCAACGCCCATACGGGCAATGGATGAACGGCTGAGGGCTTTTAAGGAAATTCATGGCAAAGAGATCAAGTTTCACAAAGGGGATTTGCGAGAATATCCCTTCGTCAAGGAAATTGTGAAAAAGTATAAGCCTGACACCATTGTGCATTTGGGGGAGCAACCCTGCGCCCCATACTCCATGATTGACGTGGATCACTGTGTGTTCACTATGACTAACAACATTGTTGGGACTCTGAACATTCTTTATGCTATGCATGAGACCAGTCCGAAAACGCATCTGCTGAAGCTTGGCACCATGGGAGAATATGGCACGCCGAACATCGATATCCCAGAAGGTTTCTTCGAAATCGAGTATAGAGGTCGCAAAGACGCTCTCCCATTTCCGCGGTTTGCTGGAAGCTGGTACCACTGGACGAAGGTTCACGACACTGGCAACATCATGTTCGCGTGCAAAATCTGGGGCCTAAGAAGCACAGACATCATGCAGGGCGTGGTTTACGGAACAAGAACTGACGACATGGTTGACGACCGTTTGCTGACGCGATTTGATTTTGACGAGGTTTGGGGAACTGCCCTAAACCGATTCGTTGCCCAAGCAATTATTGGTCACACGCTTACCCCATACGGCTTAGGCGGTCAGACGAGAGGCTTCATAGCTCTACGAGACAGCATGCAATGCCTGACGTTGGCTACTGAAAATCCATCCGAAAAAGGCGAGTATAGAGTCTTCAACCAATTCGACGAAACCTACTCTATAAACGAATTAGCCGAGAAGGCTCAGAGGGTAGGCAAAAAACTCGGATACGACGTGAAAGTCAAGCATCCAGAGAATCCCCGAGTCGAGGCAGAAGAGCACTACTACAACCCTGACCACGAAGGCCTTTACAAACTCGGATTCAAACCAATACATTCTTTAGAAAAAGAACTTGAAATCATGTTTAAAGACTTGGAAAAGTTTAAGGATAGGATTTTGGCGAAAAAAGATAGGATTATGCCAACGGTTTATTGGAGAAAGTAAAATCGTTTTTCAGACGCGCGCACACGCCCCTAGACCATCCCATACATGATCCAATTAGGCTCCAAATATGCTGGGTATTCGTTTTCTTCCTTCAGCAAGGCATATTCTGCCGTGAATGCTGGGCAATGTCTTCCACTGTTTCCTCTAGCGTATTTAAGTGCACCATTTAAAATTCCCACTGAGAGATTATTTACTACTAAAGAATAGTAAACTTTAAATATCTACCACCACACAATAGTAAACTTGTTATCAAGAAGCGTAGGCTGAAATATGGAAGGATTAAGCTTGAAAAAGAAGCTAAATGGTAAGCAAGTCGAGAAACTTGCTGAGGATTTTGAAAACAAAACGCCGCCAGAAACATTGAAGTGGGCTTTAGACCAGTTCCATCCAAGAATAGCGCTTGCTTCAAGCTTCAGTTTAGAAGACGGCGTCATAACCGACATGCTTTCAAAAATAAATCCGAAGTTTAGAGTGTTTACATTGGACACTGGAAGGCTTAACCAAGAAACGTACAGTTTGATCGACCGCATACGAGCCAGATATGATGTGCCAATCGAAGTTTATTATCCTGACACGGCTTCGGTTGAAAAAATGGTTAGAGAACACGGCATGAACCTCTTTTACGAGAGCGTTGACAGCCGCAGACTTTGTTGCAATGTGAGGAAAGTTGAGCCTCTAATGCGAGCGCTCAGCAGCTTAGACGCTTGGATCACAGGACTGAGAAGAGAACAAAGTATCACAAGGACTGCCGTTAAGAAAATCGAAATTGATGAGGCGCACAACAACATAGTGAAGATTAACCCTCTCGCTGATTGGACCGAAGAGATGGTTTGGGATTATACCAAGAAAAACGGCATACCCCACAACCTTCTTTATGACAAAGGCTATACGAGCATCGGCTGTGAACCATGCACCAGACCCATCAAACCAGGCGAAGACATACGGGCTGGAAGATGGTGGTGGGAATCCGCCGACAAGAAAGAATGCGGCCTACACGTGCACAAATAAAAAGGATGTATAAAACTTGGCGCTACCCCTTCCACACGGCAACAAGCTTGTAAACCGTATGCGATTCGATGAGCGTTCAGTGACAAACGAGTTGCCAATAGTCGAGGTTGACTGGACCACAATTTTGGACGCGGAAAAAATCGCGATAGGCGCGTTCAGCCCCCTAGAAGGCTTCATGTGTCAAGAAGATTATCGAAACGTTATCTATAAGGAGCGATTGACAAACGGCGTTGCTTGGACCATGCCCATCACACTCGCTCCCTCTGGAAAGGAAAACAAGAAAATCATGATGGAAGTTAAGGAAGGGGACGACATAAGACTTGGATACAACGGCAAGTCTGCTGCCATTATGCATATAGAAGAAAAATTCGAATTCAACAAAAAGGAACTGGCAATACAAGTTTATGACACTACAGATGGCAGCCATCCTAACGTTGCCGAGATTTATGAGATGGGCGACGTAATGCTTGGAGGCAAAATTGACCTCCTCGAAAGAATTTCGCAGGAATCCACGCCCATAGAAACCCGAGAAACATTCGCAAAACGTCACTGGAGAACCATCGCTGCCTATCAGACGAGAAACCCGCCACACATGGTTCATGAGTATCTTCAAAGGAATGTTATGGAAAAAGTTGACGGACTGTTGATTCATCCAGTCACTGGAAAACTGAAGTCAGACGACTTCTCAGTCGAAGCAATAGTTGAAACGTACAAGTTTCTCATCGACAACTACTATCCCAAGGAGCGTGTTTACTTTGACACGCTTTCTATAGGCATGAGATACGCTGGACCCAAAGCAGCAATCTTTCTAGCCATTGTAAGGAAAAACTATGGATGCACCCACTTCGTAATCGGTCGAGACATGGCTGGAATCAGAGGCCTGTACGAGCCTTATAGGGCGCATGAAATGTTTGACGAACTAGACTTAGGAATCGAACCCATCAAGTTTGAAGAGGCCTTTTATTGCAAACGTTGTGACCTCATCGTTACTCCACGAACCTGCGGACATGATGAAAAATACCATGAGAGCATGAGTATGACCAAACTTAGAGAAATGATTAGGCAGGGAATTATGCCCTCAGAAAAAATCATGCGCCCCGAAATTGCAAAATTCTTAATGAAATACAATCGGTAGCAAAACTGTGGTCGACATGAAGGGAAAAATTGTAATCATAGCCGCAATAATACTAAATGCCTCCGCCTTCGCATATAGCTATTTCCAAACATACGCAATAGAGGTTTCAGGGGCGTGGGCCCTATATCCGATGATGGTCAAATGGGCCGAAGAATTCCAGAGAGTTTATCCGAACGTGAGGATCGACGTATCGGCTGGTGGCGCGGGCAAAGGAATGGCTGATGCCCTCGCTGGATTAGTCGACATAGGTATGGTGTCCAGAGAAATATATCCGGAGGAGATTAAGAAAGGCGCATTTTGGGTATCAGTATGCAAGGACGCTGTAATTCCAACCGTGAACAAAAATAACCCTGTGTTGGATGACCTCTTAAGCCAAGGAGTAACGAAGAGGGTCTTTATAGACGTATGGATTTATGGAAACATAACCACATGGGGCGAAGTGGTTGGCAAATCCGAAATAACTGACCCGATCAAATTGTTCACAAGATCAGATTCTTGTGGAGCGGCTGAGACATGGGCTAAGTATCTGGGACGCAAGCAGGAGGACTTAGGAAAGTTTGCTGTGGGTGTTTACGGCGATCCAGGTCTTGCGGATGCCGTTAAAAACAACGGCCTAGGAATGGGTTACAATAACATAAATTATGCTTATGATGAAAAAACGAAAAAACCAGTTGAAGGAATAATGGTGATTCCGATCGATATTAACGCAAACGGGCGAGTTGACGAGAATGAGAGTTTTTACGGCACCAAAAGCGAACTCCTTAGCGCGATAGCCACGGGAGTTTACCCATCTCCACCTGCGAGATATCTGAATCTCGTGACTAAAAATGCGTTCACAGATGAGGCGAAGAAATTTGTAAAGTGGATATTGACTGAGGGACAACAATACGCTGAAGAAACAGGGTACATCCAGCTGTCCGAGGAAAAACGTAACGAAGAATTGGAGAAGTTGAAGTGACATGACTGCGAAAAAAAGGCAGAATCCCCTTTCTCGTCTTTACCATAATAGAAAATTAAGCGATCTCATCGCCAGCAAGCTTATGCTAGTGGCTACAATTTTTTCGGGCTTAATTGTCTTTGGCATGGCGTCAGTCTTGTTCTACAAGGCTTGGCCAATTCTGTCAACTCATCCCCTAGAAGAATTGCTTCTTTCGTCCACTTGGCTTCCCACTCAAGGAAAATTCGGCTTATATCCCTTCATAATGGGTACCCTCTGGGTGACAATTCTAGCCATGGTCTTAGCCACACCTCTCTGCCTCTTAACTTCCGTCTACCTCGCAGAATATGCTCCAAGCAGGGTTCGTGGAATCATAAAGCCCATGATAGATCTGCTTGCAGGAATACCGTCGGTGATCTATGGGATGTGGGGAGTACTGTTCGTAGTGCCATTGATAAGGGATTATGTAGCTCCGTTTGTAGGTGCCACTACTACGGGCTATTGTGTGTTGGCGGGAAGCATAGTGCTGGCGATAATGGTCTTTCCCATAATAATCTCGGTGTCAGAAGAAGTGATTAGGGCCGTGCCACAAGAGACCCGAGAAGCCTCATTTGCCTTAGGGGCCACAAAATGGCAGACCGTGAAGCATGTGGTTTTACGGAGTTCTTTTCCTGGAATCATTGCTGCTACAATTTTGGGCTTCAGTCGCGCCTTTGGGGAGACTATGGCAGTACTCATGGTTGTTGGAAATGTTAGCAAAGCTCCGTCTTCGCTTTTTGCCCCTGCTTACCCCTTACCAGCGTTGATAGCCAATAATTATGGTGAAATGCTGTCGGTACCCTTGTACGACTCTGCCCTTATGCTCTCATCTCTGATCTTGTTACTTGTAGTTTTATTTTTCAACGTTATAGCAAGAATTGTTTTGTCGAAAATCAAGAAGGGGTTTGCGATTGGATAAGAGAAAACTTGAGGAAAATTTCTTTAAGTTATTGATGATGGCATCCACATTTATAGTTGTGGGAAGCCTCTTCGCAGTGTTTGCAGTTGTGGTTTGGAAGGGTGCGCCTGCCCTCAACCTTTCTATGATCACACAAACCCCAAAGGGGGGATATTACTTGGGAAAGGAAGGTGGAATATTGAATGCCATAGTTGGTTCACTCTACTTAGCTGGTGAAGCCACTGCTCTTGCCTTCGTACTAAGTCTTCCGATCGCGTTATATTTGCATGAGTATGCTGGAAGGTCTAGATTGGCGAGTTTCACTCGGCTGTCTCTTGATGTTGCGGCAGGTGTGCCTTCTATAGTATATGGGGCGGTTTGCTTCATTCTTATGCTTTTTTTGGGGATGAGAGCATCGTTGTTATGGGGCATTATCGCTGTGGCGTTACTTATACTCCCTATAATGACTAGAGCCATGGATGAAGTGTTAAGTATGGTTCCGTCCAAGTTAAGGGAAGCATCCTACGCTTTAGGGGCAACGAGACTAGAAACCATGCTAAAGGTCGTAAGTAGGCAAGCATTACCAGGCATATTAACAGCTATTTTACTCGCCTTTGGCAGAGGGATTGGAGATGCTGCGTCAGTATTATTTACGGCTGGCTTCTCCGATCGTATTCCCGTTTCTTTGTTTGATCCCGCTGCCACTCTTCCTCTAGCTGTCTTCTTCCAACTTGGGACCCCTACCCCTGAGGTCCAGCAGAGAGCATATGCATCGGGACTCATACTTTTAATATTAATATTATCGTTCAGCGTAGCGTCTAGACTCTTGACAAGAAAATTTTCAAAGTATGTGGTGAGGTAGCAATGAGCGACGTGTTTAAACCGCGGGTAATTGTTCAGGAACTAAACGTCTTTTACGAAGGACGTCACGTGTTGAAAGACGTAACCGCGAACATTCCTGAGAACCAGACCACCGTAATCATAGGTCCTTCCGGTTGTGGAAAAACAACGCTCTTGAAAAGTTTGAACAGACTAATAGACTTAGCCGATGGAGTTAGGTTTTCGGGTAAGGTGTTAGTTGACGGCGCAAACATATTCGACAAGGGGATTGATATTACTGAAATAAGAAAACGGATGGGATTAATCTCTCAAACACCCAACCCATTGCCTATGTCAATTTACGACAACGTAGCCTATGGACCAAGAATCCATGGAACAAAAGACAAAGAAGAATTGAATCAGACAGTCGAACAGTGCTTGCAAGCCGCAGGTTTATGGGATGAAGTGAAGAATAGACTAGGCGAGCCTGCCTCGAAACTCTCTATTGGACAACAGCAAAGGCTGTGCCTAGCCAGAGCTCTAGCCGTAAAGCCAGAAGTTCTGTTATGTGACGAACCTACTTCAGCCCTTGACCCCATATCTGCAGAACACATTGAAAGACAACTTGCCATCCTAAAGAAGGAATACACAATAGTGTTTGTTACGCATATCTTGAGGCAGGCAAGGAGGATCGCGGACTACGTAATTTTCCTGTACCTAGGCGAAGTAATTGAACAAGGAAAAGCAGAAACCTTCTTCACCAAGCCGAAGGACCCGAGGACACAGGCGTACATTGAGGGCAAGAGCATTACAGGAACAGAACTTAAGAAAATAGAAATTGATGAAGGCCCATGACGAACCCCAATGAGTCTGACATTATAAGCTGTAGACCGAGTGTTGCCCGTAATGTTCATTAGCGTAGGATGAGATCTTTCTTGTAAGCCTAATGGTGAATTACAAAGTGAAGGGTCTCTATAAAGACAGAGAGGTGTCTGTGGTCGTTCCAGTCCACAACGAAGAAAAAACGTTGGACCAGTGCCTAACCTCGATACGTAAACAAAGAAGCGTAGGCGAAATCGTTGTTGTCTTAGACAGATGCGAAGACAATTCGGAAAAGATAGCTAGAAAACATGCGGAACAAGACCCGAGGGTTAAAATTCTTCATTTTAACAAACACGTGTTCAAGACAAACTACTGCGCAGAAACGGCGAACTTCGGAATTCTCAAGGCAAAAAACGATATTGTATGTACAGTTGACGCTGACACGGTTCTTGGAAAGGACTACATTTCTTCACTGCTTCCATATCTGAAAAGACCAACTGCATCCGTGTCTGGAAGACTGTTTCCCCGTCATAAGAGACTTCTACAGTTTTTTGAAACAATTGGCGGCACGGGCAGAATTTTTCTACGCCCAATATGGAATGAGGCCGGAGGACTCCAAGATATTATGTCATGTGACACACTCTTCGACTTGAACTTGTTAAAAAAGCATTACGATTTTAAAGTTGTAGAAACCGCCGTGATGTATGACGTAAGAGATTATTCCATGACACAATTGATCCGGCAAGCCATTCGTAGGGGCAGAGGACGCAGACACATTGGCCAGTCGTTTTCGTTTATGCTCGGCCACAGCTTATACTGCCTAACCAAAACCCCGTTTGGGTTCATAGAACTGCTCGCCAATATCACTGGGTATCTAACGACTCGCAGAAGGACGTCAAGAAGGGACATGAAGCTTTATGAAACGAGAAGGATGCGTGAAATAGTTAAGAAACTGATGAGATGATAGCCCTAACAGATAAGCGTAAAAATGGAACACGTGTAATCGTTCCTATAAACCTAACCAAAATGGAGCGACTATAAATGAACATTTTAATAACTGGCGCGGCTGGCTACATAGGGTCTGCACTGACCAAAGAACTCGCAAAAACAGGAGACACCATATACACACTTGACGTAAAACAGCCCTTAAAGGGATACGCCGCTGGAACCCGCCATATAATGCAAGACATGACAAACCTAGAAGCCTTACAAGAAAAACTGAAACCAATCGATGTGGATGTGGCTATTCACCTTGCGGCGTTGGTAAGCGGCAACCCATCCGACGTGTTACGAATAAATGTAGACGGGACAGCGAACTTGCTTGAGACGCTACGCTTTAAGAAGCCAAGACTCGTCGTAATTGCTTCTACGGCGGCTCAGCTCTACCGAAACGCCCAGTACGTACCCATCGACGAGAAACACCCCATAACGCCAGTGACGTCCTACGGGCTCTCAAAGCATTTAACCGAAGAGGTTGCACGCTTCTACTATCGCGTCTATGCATTGCCAACCCTCATCTTTAGGCAGACAAACGTGTTTGGACCAGCCCCAGTTCCGAAAGACACGGTCATAAACAAGTTTGTCGAGGACGCGTTGAGTAAGGGTCGCGTAACAATTTATGGAGACGGAAAACAGGTGAGAAACTTCATCTACATAGACGACTTGGTAGAATGCTACTTAAAGGCAATATACCACAAAAAGCCAGAGACACTGGCTGGAGAGGCCCTAAATATTGCGGGTCCTGAGGAACACCAAATACAGGAGTTGGCCCAAATAGTCGCAGAGATAGTCGGTGACAAAATCAAGAAAAAAGTTACAGTCGAGTATGCTCCGCCTTCAATACCGCCAGCCCACGAGGTTTACATTTTTCAAATATCTGTTGAAAAAGCTCGCAAACTGCTCCAGTACAGACCAGAAACCACGATTGCGAAAGGAGTGGAAAAACTTCTGAAACACATGCCAGAAACTAACCCGTTGAGAGGCTGAGCGCCCTATGTCCAAACTAATCAAAGTATCCTTCCCCAGCGTAGGGGAAGAAGAGATAGAAGCAGTCGCAGAAGTCTTGAGGTCGGGAAACTACGTTCAAGGACCAAAAGTAAAAGAGTTTGAAGAAAAATTTGCGACATACATTGGAACAAAATATGCGATAGCAACAAACAGCGGCACAGCAGCGCTTCACATAACCATCGCCGCCGCTGGAATCGGTCCAGGAGATGAGGTAATTGTTCCTGCGTTAACCTTCTTTTCAACTGCCACCTCGGTTATTCACAATAACGCCATACCCATCTTTGCAGACATAGACCCTGAAATCTATTGCATAGACCCCGGCGACATGGAAAAGAAAATTACAGACAAAACGAAGGCGATCATTCCTGTTCATTATTATGGTCATCCAGCGGAAATGGATGCTATAATGAAAATCGCCCGAGAACACAACCTCTTAGTCATCGAAGATGCAGCGCAAGCGCATGGCGCAGAGTACAAAGGAAAGAAAGTCGGCTCCATCGGAGACGCTGGATGCTGGAGTTTTTACGCCACAAAAAACATGACCACGGGTGAGGGAGGGATGATCACCACTAACAACTCAGACATTGCAGAAAAGGCAAGAATCATTCGAAGCCATGGGATGACTTCCCGAGACGACCACGTGGTTCTTGGCTATAACTATCGCATGAACGAGATAGCAGCTGCTATTGGGATAATTCAACTCGCTAAACTTGACGAACTGAACAAGGTAAGAATTGAAAACTCCATGTATTTGCTAAAAAATCTTAGGGATGTAGACTGGCTTTACGTTCCCGAAATTAAGCCATACGTTAAACACGCCTTCTTCTGGTGTCCAGTCCGAGTAAATGAGGAAAAGCTGGGCTACAAGACTACAGAGTTGGTGGCAAAGCTTAGAGAAAAAGGGGTTGAGGTTCGGCACAGGTATGGGGCTCCTCTATACAGACAGCCCATGCTCATAAATCAGGTTGCATACCCGAAAAAATGCCCCTTCAGCTGCCCATACTACGGTAAGAAAATCGATTATTCAAAATTCTACTGCAAAAACGCCGAGCAAATAGCTGGAAAAATTATTGGTCTTCCGAATCATCCAAATCTGAAAAGAAAAGAGTTAGACACGGTAATATCGACCATCAAGAGCATGAAGTAACTCAATTATGAGGAATAGCCCTCAAAACCGCTGAGTACTAGAGAAGGTTATAGTCGTCAGAGGAGATATGTGCAAATACGCGCATACAGCGCAATTCGTTCTTTCGCCAGAATAAAAAGACACCAAAATTAAAATAGAGTTTGGAGTTGTAGAGTAAATATCTATCAAGAGGTGATTCAACATGGAAAAAATTGTTATTCTAGGTGCAGGTGGATTAGCAAGAGAAGCTTTAGAGGTGATAAAACAAGCGAATCGGGAAACAAAGACTTCAAAACGAGAAATACTAGGTTTTATTGATGAAGACCCCAAGAAACGTGGTGTGCTTTTAAATGGCTATCCTGTCTTGGGAGATTTCGATTGGTTTTCAACAACAGATACAACCGATATAAGAGCTGTATGTGCGATTGGAAACAATGAAGCACGAGAAAAAGTTACAAAAAAAGCAGAAAATCTCGGCATAAAATTCACAAACGTGGTACATCCAAACGTACAAATGTCAGAGTTTGTAAAATTAGGGAAAGGAGTAATCATCTGCGCTGGTAACATTATAACTTGTAACATAGAAATTGGGAACCATGTTTTCATAAATTTAGACTGCACGATAGGACATGACACTATACTGGAAGATTACGTTAATTTAGCTCCAGGAGCTCACATAAGTGGTGACTGTAGGCTTCTTGAGGGGTCTCATATTTTTACAGGTGCAGTGATAATACCAGGAGTGACTGTTGGAAAATGGTCAGTAATAGGAGCTGGAGCTGTTGTATTAGAAAGCATTCCTGACTATACGGTTGCTGTTGGAGTGCCTGCAAAAGTGATAAAACAGAGGAAATGACCAAATGTTAAAAGTTAAAGATGTCGCAGATTACATTGAATCAATGGCGCCACCAATTAAGGGAGACGATAGTGGATTAATTTACGGGGATATGGATAATGAAGTAAGAGGCATTGTAGTATGCTGGTCACCAACCTTAGAAGTGATTAAAGCTTGTCAAAGATTGAGTTGCAATTTAATAATTTCGCATGAGTGGTTGTTCTATTACAAATCCGACAACAAATGGATGGAAAACGAGAAACCAACCTTCGAAAAAACACCAAATTTAGAAAGATTGAAGCTATTAAGCGAGAACAAAATCAGCGTTTTAAGGTACCATAGGAATTGGGATACAACCGACGGCGGCGTAGCGGACACATTGGGCGAATACTTAGGATTTAAGAAATGCATCAAAAAAGGTTTCTTCATAAGAGTTTACACGATAAAGCCTACGAAGTTAGCAGACTTGCTAAAAATGGTCGGTGAAAAACTACAAACCAATTGTATTTGTCACGGAAATTCAGAAAAAATTATTACGTGTGTAGGCATTGCTCCTGGAGGAGTAGGACAGACTTATACTTTTGCAGAAGAATTTTTGGGTACGCCCACTGAAGTAATAATTTTTGGAGAAATGTTAGAATACGCCAAAATCTATACAAAAGAATTAGGTTATGATTTCATAGTTACCTCACACGAAGCAAGCGAAACTCCAGGGATGATAAAACTTGCAGATTTATTAAAGAAAAAACTATTTCATGAGGCAATCCCAGTACATTTTGTATCTTCGGGAAAAACCGCCCATTGATGCTTGAGCAGTGTTACAGAAGAGGCCCCCAGAGAAGACTGTGAGAAACGTCAATATCCAAAAGCATAAAATATTCGAAGGCATAGTTTTCTGTGGTGAACCCCTTGAAATTCAAGATGAATCCAAAATTCGTAAGAGCCCTGTTAACGCTTATCTCAGCCGCTTTACTGTTTTTGGGTCCAACATACGCCTTATATGTACTGAACAGGTTTAGACCCCCCAGCGTACTTCTAATTCTGATAGGAGTAGGCACAGTAGTCGCCGGTGTTATGATTCTTTCTTATTTGGAGACGAGTAAGAAGGGTAAAGAACGCTCATAAAATATTCGGAGTTGCTCCCAAAGTTTTGCGACGAAGTTGGTTAGAATAGACGAAAACTTGAATACGAAGCCCTGAAACCATATTAAAAGCTATATTTACACTGGGCTTGAGGTAGTAAACAATCATGAACAATATTGGAATCGTTGGCGGAGCAGGATACATTGGGTCGTCGCTAGCCCTACAACTAAGCAAGTCCTTCACGGTAAAGGCTTTAGACATAAAACCGTTGCCTAAGGACCTAGAAGGCAAAGTCGAATACGAACAATGCGACATAAAAAACTACAACGACGTGGAACAGAAGCTTAGGGATGTTGAACTTGTCATACACGCAGCCATCGTCCAGATTCCCCAAATAAACCAAGCCAAAAGACTCGGATACGAAGTCAACATACTTGGCACGCAAAACGTTTGTGAGGCTGTCCACCGAACCCCGTCGATAAAGGGAATGATTCTCGCTGGTTCTTGGCATGTCGTGGGCGAACGGGAACTCCGAGGCGTAATAAACGAGGAGTTTGGCTTCAGACCTGACAAAGTTGAGGACCGAGCTCGCCTATACGCCTTGTGTAAAATAGGGCAAGAAACCATTGTGAGAATCTACGATGAAATGTCTGAGAAAATTTACGGAGTGATACGAATGGGAACCGCACTTGGACGGGGGATGCCAGAAAAAACTGCGGCCTCACTATTTATAGCCAGCGCACTGGAAGGAAAACCTCTAACTCCTTTTAAGCATAGTATGCATCGCCCAATGTTATACGTGGATGTGAACGACGTTTGCAAAGCCTTCGAAGTTTACGCAAATAAAATATTAAGGGGCGAAATTCGCAAAGGCGAAAACAGCCTATTACATGTAGTTAACTTTTGCTGGCCAAAACCTATAACCATACTTGAACTGGCTGAGATGATTAGAGACGCTACAATCAGACATTCTAAAGGCAAAATCAAGCCTAAGATTGAGATAATTGACCAGGGACTGCCAACCCTGTTTACAGAGAAAGACAAGGACGTGATAAAGGTCGATATGACTAAGGCAAAACAATTTTTTGGAATAAAAAGAATGACGAATCCAAAAGAAACAATAAGGAAACTCGTGCAAGATTTCAATGACTCCTAGACTGACCACTTCACCGTCTGGAATGTCTGACTCTAATATGTCAACAGCTCCCCGCGCTGCATCATCAACGTAGATGAAGTCTCTTTCCGCCTTTATGTTACCGAGCTTGAGAGTTGAGTAGTCGTAAGATTATGCGGCGCGATTATTTTAGTATCTATTTGGTTAAGCTTATTATGCTGATTTCTTTATTGTTAATCGTAAAAAACTGGAAAAATAAAGAAGGGTTTTCTAGCCAAATGGCTGAATCAGAAAAAATAGAGAGTTTCAGACTGTCAGATTGTATCAGACCAAGCAGTTCTAAAAAAGGGAGGCTACGCACGCGCGTGCGTGCACTTCTACGCCGATTCATACTTGAACTTCGCATATTAATGCTTGATACGAGAGATGTTAAATCGTTAACAAATCTTTACAGAGGCTGTTCTGCCGAAGATGTTTTGGAAAAAGTCTATTTTGAAGCAAAGGATAAGCGAACAATAGTAGAATTAGGACTTGGAGATGCTTATACAACTAGCGTTTTATTACTGGCTTGTAGAGATGGAATGGGGCACCTTTGGACTGTAGATTGGTGTGAAGATTTAGATTCCAACCTGAATCCAGTACCAGGTCGTTGTAGAAGAGCAATCAAAAGAATTAAGAAACTAGGCCTAGAAAATTACTGGTCATTTTACAAGGGAGATTTTTTCGAGTTTCCTGAGAAATGGAGTTCCACTCGAAAAATAGACTTTCTCTTTGTAGACGAGGATGGGTTGTGTGATATGGAAAAGCTTTTAGAAAAATATGACCCATTAATTTCTTCGAATGGAGTTATTTATGTTCATAATGTAGGAGTAAGAGAGAAAACTAGAAAAGAAGTTCTTTCTTTTTGTACGAAACATTTATGGACTTACAGGTTCGAAAACACAAGATGTGGTTTAGCTATTATAAAGAGAACTTAGGGAGATTTATCTAAGGAGGACTTGTCGATTGACTGACATTCAAAAACAAGAAAATATAAGAAAAAAGATTTTGAGTACATTTAAGTTTGAAGGTGAAGATTCTAGAGGAGCAGTATGGTCATTCAGAGTTGAAGGTGAAGAATTTATCTTGTCCTACACTAAAATAGGAAAAGCACGAGCTGGAGAAGAACATGAAACATCGCAAGACAATCTTATTCTATTAGGAACCACCTGTTTCTTATTAAGCAAACCAGAAGACACCATTGTTGGAAAGAAAGGAGAAATTATTAGCATCCCTCCAAACACTAAACACTTGATGATAGCTCTCTCTGATTGCTTGATAATAGAATATCTAGAACCACCTAGATCAAAAAAGTTCTTTGAACCATATAGAAAGGTAGTGGAGGCTTCTAAAATTGCCTAAAGAATGGTTTATAGTAACAGGTGGAAGCGGTTTCATAGGGTCCGCATTATGTGATTATTTACTTAAAAAGTACACAGATAAAGGAGTGATAAACGTAAGCAAACATACATATGCTTTTTCACCAAAATCCATCGAATTCTTAGAAAAAGAACCGAGATACAAAGTCGTTTTCATGGACATTACTCAAACAGCAGAATTCTATAGAATACTCTCTGTGAAAAAAGTAAAGAAGATTTTTCATTTAGCTGCTGAAACACATGTGGACAGAAGTTTTCTGTATCCCCAAGATTTCTTAACATCTAATTTACTTGGAACAATTAGTATTCTGGAAGCAATAAGGCATCTTAAGGAAAAGCCTCTACTCTACTACATGAGTACCGATGAAGTATTTGGAGAAAAATTAGAGGGGTTCAGTAAGGAAACAGAACCTCTTACTCCAAGAAACCCCTATGTGGCCTCTAAAGTAGCAGCAGAAGCCTACTGTCACACTTGGCATCACTGTTATAACGTGCCTGTAATAATAGGAAGATCAATGAATAATTTTGGACCTAGGCAACATCCTGAGAAACTTATAGCAAAAATTATAACTAGATGTTTATCAAACAAACGCTTTTATCTATATCATGGGGCATCAGTGAGAGGATGGATATACTCTTATGATACGGCGGATGCTATAGATACAATTCTTGAGAAAGGGGAAATAGGACAAATTTATCATATTCCCTGCACTACTTACAAAAATGTACCAGAAGTTTGTACGGATATTACGAAGCTGATGGATAAAGAAGAATTATTTGCTGGATATAAAGGACATAGACTTAAAGATGATATAAGATATGCTCTTGACACCACAAAGATGGAAACTAATCTTAAATGGAAACCCAAAACAGACTGGAAAGAAGGTTTAATGAAGACTATTAATTGGTATAAAACACACGAAGACCTTTGGAAAGGAGTTTATTCGCCATGATTCCTTTATTCAGTCCTTTCATTCCTCCTGAAACGGGGGAAGAGGTAAAGAAGACAATTGATAGTGGATGGATCAATAGAGGAAAGAAAGCTCAGATGTTTGAAAATAAGATTAGTGAAATGTTTTCCTTTCCCTATTGCCATGCTGTGAACTCATGTACTTCCGCTTTGAAACTAGCACTCGATGTAGCGGGAGTAAGTAGGGGAGATGAGGTAATAAGCACCCCCTGGACTATGGTAGCTACTAATACTTCTATTTTAGAAAATGGGGCCATCCCAGTATTTTCAGACATAAAGTATGACACTTTAAACATTGATCCAAATGACATCGAAGACCGTATCACAAACAAGACTAAGGCCTTAATGTGTGTACATTATGCAGGATATCCCTGCGACATGGATGAAATAATTAAAATAGGAAAGGAGCATGGTCTTCCCGTCGTTCAAGACGCTGCCCAAGCACTAGGAGCGAAGTATAAAGGAAAATACATTGGTTCTTTTGGGGACTTCATTTGTTTTTCGTTCCAGACAATAAAAGTTATCACCATGGGCGATGGAGGCTTAATAGTCACTAACACGGAAGAAAGATGCAAGGAGATTAAACGTAAGTCTTGGTTTGGGATAGACAAGGAAGAAAGAATCTCTTCTCCTCTAGGGGAGTATCCTAAAGATATTACTGAACTAGGATTCAAATACGACATAACTGACATAGATGCTACTCTGGGATTAGCAGGACTGAGACATGTCGAAGAGGCTCTAGAAAAGAGAGAGAATATAGCTGATCGGTACTTTGAAGAGCTTTCTTCTTGTAGGAAAATTAGACTACTAGACTACAAAGAGAACAAGTCCTCATCTTACTGGATGTTCCCTGTTCATGTGAATAAAAGACTTTTTTTTGCTAAACACATGAAAGACAATGGTATTGAAGTTAGCGTTCATAATTGGAGAAATGACCAATACTCCATATTTGGAGGAATACGAGATGATCTCCCCAATACTAGTAAAGTCAATGAAGACATAATTCATATTCCTCTCCATCCTAACCTAACAGACGAGAACGTAGACTATATAATAAAGAAAATAAAGGAATGGGATAGTAAGGCATAGCGGTCTATACAACAGAAAATCTTTCTAAACAGTTTTTTAAGGAAGAATTTAATGAAAAAAATTAGCATAATAATCCCAACTCGTAATCGTCCAGAATATCTAAGACGAGTCCTAAGTTATTTCAATGAATACGGGGGAGATTGTAATGTAATTGTTGCGGATGCTAGTTCAGATAAAAATAAAAAGCGAAATGAAGAAATTATTTTTTCATTTTCAAATCTGAACATTACGCAGCTCAGCAGTCATCCTTCTGAACTTAGGGACCTTGACGTATATTATGCGATAAAAGATGTTAAGGAAAAATATTGTGTATTATGTGCAGATGATGATTTCATCACAGCAAACGGCATAAATCAATCTGTGGATTTCCTGGAAAGGAACCCAGATTTTACAGTGGCTCATGGCTACTATATCACTTTTTGGTTAAAAACCGACAACAAAGGAAAACGAAAGTTTTACTGGGCCCCACGCTATATACATAAATCAATCACTTTTCCAGACGCAAAATCCAGATTGGCTTTTCATCTTTCTCACATCTTACCTTACCTTCCAACCCTCTATGGAGTCCATAGAACAGATTTTCTGAAAATGATTTTCAAGGAAGTTACGAAGTTTACAAATGATACATTATTCGGTGAACTATTATCATCCATGCTTACCATAATATATGGTAAAATGAAACACTTAGATGTGCTTTACGCAGCGCGGGAAGCAGCCCCGAAAAACGTATCACATCCAGGTATAAAGAATCTTATCAACGCTGGCACTTATGATGAGAAATATGCCAGATTTAAAGACTGTCTGGCAACGCACTTAAGCAAAAACTCTGAGTTAGACGTAGAAGAGGCAAAGAGGGTAATTGACAGTGCTATGTCTGTTTATTTGTCTACGCACCTTAAAAAAGGCGCACGCGTCAGGGTGAAGGACATTTTAGGTTATTTAAGATTGTCTGATTGGTTGCCTCTTTCGATAGATGAAGAGATAAGGATATTGTCTCGAAAAGTATTTCTTCCAAAGGGAATGAACGATTTCCCCCCTGTGGATGTCTCTTCTTCTAAGTATTACGATGATTTTAATAAAATACGTCATCATGTATTATTCTATTCATGGAGATAATAAAAGGCGAAAATCTTCTGACGCTGCAACAACAAAGTGAAATTTGCATACTTTAGAAAGTGTTGTGGGGATAAAGATAACAGGAGAGTTTTTAGCCAGATGAGATTTCAAGCCAGTTCGTCATTTCACAGTCTTGAGATAGTTGACAATGGATTGACTGAAGTTGTCCCACGTGAAATGTTTTTCGACATATAACCTTGCTCTTTGACCAAAAGCCTTGAGGTCAGATTTCTTTAACGCCTCTATTTCCGACTCAAACTTGTCAACCTCAGTCACTGAACCGAACACTTCTAACTCTTCTGGAAATGCTTCCCTCGTAACCAAAACTGGTTTTCCGCAAGCGTAAGCCTCCAATATGGCGTTTGGAAAGCCCTCAGTGAAGCTGGGAAGAACGATGAGGTCTGCTTTGTTATAGAATTTCGGCATTTCGGAGAAAGGTAGCGGTCCTAAGTATTCAACGTTACGTGGGAAAGAGAGGCTCATCTGTTTTTTCCCAGCGATTAAGACATGCACGTCAGTTAGTCTTTCCGCAATTCTTAACAGACGTGTAATTCCTTTTTCTGGGCTTATTCTTCCAGCGTAAGCAACAGTAAACTCGCTAGACCTTTCAACCTTCAGAGGCTTAAACATGTCAGTGTCGACACCATTTACCACAGGTGGCGTAATCTTCTCCTTCTTTACCCCCCATTTCTCGGCTCTCTTCCTCAAGTCGCTGGAGTTTGGCACGACCAAGCTCGCGTCTTTCAAACTTCTCGTTTCCAGATGGTTTAGCAATTTTTTCTTTAGGACGTTAATCCTCATGGCTTCCCTAACCCGCCTATGATTTCCCCGCAGTCTCACAACGTATGGAACGCCCATTCTGCTTGAGCAGTAACGAGAAAACTCCTGCATCCAAACCTCACTGAGCGTGAGAATAACATCCACATCGATATCTTTGACCTGGCTGAAAAGTTTTCCCCTAGCCATGAAGAATCTGGCCGTTTTGCTCTTCAAAGAACTGTATGGCAGATTGATTTTGTGGAAAGATAGACATCGTTTTGGGTCTTGCCATGGCTTTCCTTGTAAGTATGTTATGTAGAGTTTGCCCACTCTTTCGGCTATGCTGTTCATTAGCGGCAGAACAAAGGATTCAAAGACATCTAGCGACCAGAAGGGCATTAGGATATCCATTATCCATCCCTTAACTCCATAACTATGTTTCAGATATAAAAAGGATGTATTACTCGGGGAAGACTGTCCTTAAATTTATTAAATGCCCCGCATATCCAATTCTTCACTATAGGCTGGCGTGTTCATGTCAGACACCCTTCGTCCAGGCGCACGAGTTGCTCGGGGCGCAACCTACGTATTCGTTCAAGGATTCGTCTCTAGCCTCATTAGCTTAATCTATTTTGCAGTTCTTGCCCGTGTTCTTTCTCATGTAGAAATGGGTGTCTACGCCATCCTAAACTTCATCCTGATGGTAGTTCAAATGATTGGGCCCTTCGTTTTGTCCACAGCCGCAACTAAATACATCGCTCAATACCTTGCCGAAAGAGACTACGACAAAGCCAGATCCGTGGTTACACGAGTGTTACAAATTTCAGTTCTGGCATCTCTATCTCTGTTGGCGGTTCTCTCCTTTATGTCTGGATGGCTTTCTACGACACTGTTAGGCACGACTCACCAAGCTGGATTGTTTTGGGCGCTTGGAATTGCCTCCATCCTACAGCTCTTCTACAGTCTAAGTCTGAGTTTTCTTCAAGGGTTGCAGAGGATGCGAGATGTGGCTATAGTAGGTTTTGTATATACAATTATGCAAAATTCGGTGGGTTTATACCTCATCTATTGTGGCTGGGGACTCCTCGGTATCGTATATGGATGGTTAGCTGGTCTCCTCGCCTCGTCTCTAACTGGCTTGGCCTTAACCGCAAAATTCCTTGACATAAGAGGAAAGCCACACCCTATACGACCACTTCTTAACTTCTCTTACCCACTCTACTTTTCTGGGATCATCGCCTTTTTCGTAAACTATGCAGACCAGCTTTTCCTCCTGGCTGTCCTAGGCTTCGAACCCCTCGGCGTCTACAATGTAGCCATCCGAGCTTACATTGTTCCAGGCCTGATCGCAACCTCTATCGTTGCAGCCTTATTCCCTAAACTCTCAGAAATGTACACCCAAGGCGGAAAAGGTGCTCTGCAAGATTCCTTCCGTACTTCATCACGATATTCAGTACTCATTGGTTTCCCGATGATAATTGGGCTTGCCGCTTTAGCATATCCTCTCATAATTCTGTTTGTTGGAAGGGGATACGTGGAAGCTGCGTTACCCTTAACCATTGTTTGTTTGTCTGCTTTACCCGCCTCGTTAGGTGTAGCGATCCAACCAATACTTATGACGTTAGAACGCACTATGATAGTTTCACTGATATCATTAGCATCCATATTCACCGACACAGCCATATGCTATATCACCCTAACTCAGCTTAACCTAGGCGTAATTGGAGCGGCATGGGCTAGAGTAATCGCAGCCCTAGTATGGTTTGGGCTAGGGGTATATGCCCTCAGAAAACACATCAGAATCAGCTTCGACATGGAAGCATTATGGAAAGGTTCAGTGGCTTCCATCATCATGGCGGTGTCAGTTGTGCTTTACCGAGGCTTAGAAAAATTCACTCCAAAACTGTACTATTTAATTCCCATATACGTGGTTGTGGGCACGGCGGTTTACGTCTTCTCTCTAGTCCTTTTAAGAGCCGTAAAAAGACAGGACATAGAACTGATTCGTGACTATCTGCCAAGAGGGCTGAAGTGGATAGCGGTCTTGATAGGTCGCATAGCCTCGGTTAAGTAGTATTCTGTTTGAGGGCTTTTAATGAAGAAAAGCCTAAAGACTGTTCTCGCAGGTAAACTGGAAACTGCTGAACTCAATCTTCTTTACAAATCCTACGACATCGTCGGCGACATCGCAGTCATACGATTACCTGAAAACCTCAAACGACACAGTAGACTCATCGCTGAAGCAGTCATGCAAACTCACAAGCGCGTCAAAACCGTGTTACGTCAAGCAAGTCCAGTTTCAGGCGACCTCCGACTACGCAAACTCGAGTGGGTGGCAGGCGAAAGAAGAACTGAGACCGTCTACAGAGAGTTTGGCTGTGTGTTTAGGGTTGATCTGGCAAAATGCTATTTTTCGCCTAGGCTGTCTCATGAGAGAATGCGAATAGCCAAGCTGGTTCAGCCCGGCGAGGTAGTTGTCAACATGTTTGCTGGCGTGGGTTGCTACTCCATACTCATCGCTAAACATTCTGGGGTTCAAAAAATTTATTCCATAGACATCAGCCCCGTTGCGGTTCAGCATATGCGAGAAAACGCTGACTTGAACAAGGTTGGCGAGCGAGTCATTCCTGTTCAGGGAGACGCAAAAGAGGTTATTGGTGAAAAACTGCGCAATGTTGCGGACAGGGTTCTCATGCCGTTGCCAGAGCGGGCGTACGAGTATCTGGAATGTGCTGTTTTGGCGACTAAACCTATTGGAGGATGGATTCACTACTACGACTTTGAACACGCTGGAAAAAAAGAGAATCCAGTTGAGAAGGTTAAGGCAAAAATGTCCGAACGACTACAAGACCTTGGAATAAGCTTCGAAGTTTCATTCGGTCGGATTGTGCGAACAACAGGCCCAAACTGGTATCAGGTGGTTTTGGACGTAAAGATTCTGCCAAAAATATCTCCTCATTGAATGCTACCTTAAGGTGTTCTTGATAAATCTTTTATAACCTTCAAACCTAACAATTTGGTTAGCGGGGATAAACATGAAACGGAAGCTTATGGACATTTTGGCCTGTCCAATAGACAAATACTATCCGCTTGAGTTGCATGTCTTCGAGGAAAAAGAGGAAATCGTGGAAGGCGTAATCATTTGTCCAAAATGCCTACGCTGGTACCCCATCCGAGAAGAGATTCCCGAGATGTTGCCCGATGAACTACGCGAAGAAAAAGATGAATTGCCATTTCTGCGGAAGTGGAGAGAAAAATTTCCTAAGAAGATAATCTCTGAAGGAAAACCCTTCAACCTCAAAGGAGAAGCTACAAGAAAGAAAGATTAACGACCCTTTTAGCTCTTATTATCATGTTTTTATGTCATGTAGCAATTTTCGGGTGTTAAAATTTCTGGGTAATATGGTCTTAAGAACTTTCTCACATCATAGCATAGATGACACTTGTTAATATAACCCTCTCGAGGAAAGTAACCTTTACCTTTCGCTTTTTCAACCAGTTCCGTAGGACCACCTTCAGCAATCGCCCGAATGATGGAATTTTCATGATAGTCATAATATCGAGTGATGTCAGAAAGCGTTTTCTTATTGGTGTTTCCAACACTTATTCCAGGACAAACCATCACATTGCCATACTGGTCTATGTCCACTCCCTCTGGTTTCATCAAATCGCCTATAGACCATATTTTACAACATTTTTCAAGAGGGAGCCCAAATTTCTGTTCAACATGATGACTTAAAAGTTCCGCTGCTCTCCCCACATACCATGGCTGACCCTCGGAAATCTCAACCTTTAAGGGGCGCAACTGTCGAAGCATCCTCCTCGTAGTTAAGTTCTGCGAGTTCCTTGCACTTGGTGGTCCCAGAAACCGTGCGTCTACTTCAGCGTCAATGCCCAATTCCATAGTGATTTGAATCGCCCTCTTTACAAAATCTAGTGGGACGAATTCTTGATGGTAGGCATCCACGCTGAAAATCATCTTCGTGACCCCCTTCTTCTTAAGAGGAACTAGCTTTTCGCGAACGACATCATCAGTTTGAGCCCAAAAGCCGTTTGTGAAGACCCAAATTGATGAAATGCCAATTCGTGTAGCGGATTCCACTACTTTAACGAGAGTATCATAGTAGATAAAGGGTTCTCCGCCAGATATACAAACAACGTCAAGGTCGTCCTTAACCTGTTCAATGTAGTTTTCTGCATCTTTTACTTCCATTTTTCCCTCAAACTCGGACCCGCAGGCATATGCGCAATGCTGACATTTTGCGTTACATTTATAGGTCAGTAGCAAGCCTAAACTTCTTACCCGCATCATCGTTCAAAGTCCCTATCGTGACATCATAAAGCCGATGCGCCAGCAATTTTTCATTTAAGCTTAACTGTTTTACATTTTGCGGCAGACTTTAACGCTGCCTCTGCTATTTGAAGGGCCTTCAAGCCGTCGAGGCCCGTGACAGACGGCTCTCTGTCCTCTAACACACAATTTACGAAGTGTTGCAACTCCATTTTGAGTGGTTCTTCCCATTTGTATCGTGGTTTTAGGCTTTGTCCCGCTGTTTCAATCATGATCTCTTGTGTAAGATAGTCCAGGGTCATCATAGCCTTGCTTCCAGTAACGATTAATCTCCGAGTCTTGTAAGGGGTAAGCCAGTTTGCCTCAATAAAAGCGGTTTTTCCACTCTCAAACGTGAGCATGATGTGAGCGTAGTCCTCGAACCTTGTGTGCATGAGGTTGCCTGCCTTTGCGTAGACTGCCATCGGGTCTTCGGCAAAAATGTTCACGATTACGTCTATGTCGTGGATGGCCGTGTCCTTCACAACACCCACATCTCCGATTCTTTCAGGCCACTCAGAAACTCTTCTCGACGTGGCAGAGACTGGAGTGCCGATCTCTCCCTTCTCCACCGCCTCCTTAATGCGTTGAACGCCCGGATTGAATCTCTCAATGAGACCCACCATGAGGCGGCAGTCTTTCCTCTGTGCTAGCCCAACGATTCTTTTCGCCTCTTGGACATTGCTAGCCATGGGTTTTTCTACGAACACGTGTTTTCCTGCCCTCAAGGCTTTCATTGCCTCTGCCGCGAGGTTTGTTGACCAAGTGCAGATGCTTACGGCATCTATGTCGCTTCGTCTATACGCTTTCTCGCTGTTTATGTATCCCTCTACGCCCATTTTTTCAGCCGCTGTTTGAGCCCTCTCTGGGTTCATGTCGCAAACAGCCATAAGCTCGGTTTCGGGCAGTTCACTAAAGACTCTAACATGGTTTTGTCCCCAGAATCCTATTCCCACCACTGCCACGCCTAACTTTCTCATCTAGTCCAGACACCCCTCCCTAAGCCGCGGTATACGAGGTTTTCTTTCTCTGCCCTGGCGGGCTCGATAACGTGTCCCACATCCACTATTGCTGCAGACTTTTTCATTAAAAGCTTAGCCTTCTTCAGGTTCAGCCGCTTAAACTGGTCATGGCCGATCGCAATGATTAGGCAGTCTGCCCCCTCAACGGCTTTCGTTACCGTGTCTTCCGCGGGATAACCCATTTCCACCAGCTCCTTTGCAGAGAAGAGTGGGTCATACACCTTCACGAACGCGCCTCTTCTCTTGAGTATGTTTACAAGTTCTTTAATTAATGAAACCTGCGCCTCTTTTATGTTTGGACGGTAAGAAACGCCTAAGACTGAAACTCTAGCCCGCCGTAAGGGTTTTCCACACGCTCTTAAAGCGTCTCTCACTAAACGAAGCGTATGGTCCAGCATTTCGTCATTAACTTTTCTAGCAAGCGTAACCATGTGGAGCGAGGCGTTTAGGCTGTCTGCCTCGTCAACTAGAAGATACGCGTCTTTTGGGATGTGTCCGCCAACAATTCCGGGAACCAGCAAGTGACAGTAGGGCTGTGTGTTCGCTGTCTTTCTCGCCTCTTCATAGTCTATGCCAGCTTTTTCGCAGAATTGTGCAAACTCGTTTGCCAAGGCTATGTTAACGTCACGCTGGACGTTTTCAAACAGCTTCACGGCTTCTGCTGTTTTCATGTCTCTCACCTTGATTATCTCTCCCTTTGTAATCGTGCCCAGAACTAGGCAAGCAACTTCCAGGCTTCGTTCGTTGACGGCGCCCACTATTCTGGCATAACTGGCGATGTTCTGCAACACTTGTCCTGATGTGGCGCGGATTGGGCTGTACGCCAAGCCGAAGTCGCTTCCAGCCTTTAATCCAGAAGCGTTTTCCAGCGTCTCCTTTACTAGGCTTTCAGTTAGTCCAGGACCCACCGTACTTTCAAAAATGACTAAGCAACCGGAACGCAGTCCCATGCCCACTTCCCTACAGGCTTTTTCTACGCTTAAGTAATCGGGCTTTCTCTTTTTATCGATCAAAGTTGGAACCGTAAACATGATAACATCGCTTGCTGAGGCGGCTTCTTTGCAGTTGTTGGTGACGGTGAGACGCCCTTCATTTGTATGCTTCTTTACGAGTTCTTCGAGTCCTGGTTCTGCAAGGGGGGTCTTACCTTTTTTCAATAAAGCTACGACGCCTTGATCCACATCCACGCAAATGACCTTAAACCCTGCTTCCGCGAAGAGACAGGCTGTCGGTATGCCCATCCGACCGCATCCCACAACGGTAACTGTGAAGTTTCCACGTTTTTCTGGAGAGTCAACATCTTCTTGTTTAAGCATCATCGTCAGAGAGGACATTTTAGTTCACTTTGACCTATTGGGTATATAGTTTAATGACGTAGGATTCTCTTATCTGTAATCCTCGTTTTTTGTCGTGTCATGTTTGGGGTGGTCTGGCTGTGTGTGCGTGTGTGAGAGTATCTCTATAGAGGGGAGAGGGACCCACGCACGAATTTACCAGGTAAAGTTTGATTTATACATCCTCACTTGGAGAAAATGGTTTTAGATCCAAACTCGAAAAATCCAATTGCGCGTCCCTTTTTTTTAATTCATCGAAACTCGGAAGGTAATTCATAATTAAATATGCTCATCAATTTTAGTGTCTAATTCTTGTAGCCTCGTTGTTACCATAGCTTCAATGTGTGCACGCATTTCCTGCAGCCGTTTCTCTGATAGATAGTATTTGCCATTTACCTCTACGAAAATGCTCAACTCTCCTAGACGTTCTTTCATTAATTCTTTGAAGTTGGGCGGAAACTCACGTGCGTCAATAGTTATGGCCTTATCGGGCCTGGTAGCTCTCTTCTGATGAAACTTATCAATAACTTTAAGTAACATCTCTTTAATCTCAGCACGACGACCAAACGTAGTATCACGAGTGTAAGAATGGTTAACGCGCAGGCTTTCGTTCTTCGTCGCATCACTTGTTCTCATGGAACTCACGTCAGCTTGGCGGTGGTCGTGTTCCCAACTCAACTGTGAGTGTCATTGTTTGGTTGTTTCTTACTATGGTTGCGTTGATTGTTTGCCTCGGTAACGTGAACTCTTCTAGGTAAGTTGAAAGGTCATCCATGTTAGTGATTGTTGTTTCATTGATTGCTATTACGATGTCGCCGCCGATTGTTACCCACTCTCCAGCAATTAGGGCTTGTTTCGTTCCACCTCGTAGGCCTGCATTATCTGCTGGTCCTCCATTTGTTACTTGGGCGATTAGCCATCCATAGGTTACATTTATGCTCATCGCTTTTGCGATTTCATAAGTCATATCCGTTCCCGTTGCACCTAGCCAGGGATGCTGATTATACGAGCCCTCCGTCACTAGAGATTCAATTTCTCGCAGTATCGTACTCGAAGGGATTGCTAGCCCAATCCCTTGAGCGGTCTCTCCAGTTGTTGGGTCAACTGCACCGTAGGAGGTTATACCGACAACCTCACCTTGATAGTTCAGAAGTGGCCCTCCTGAGTTGCCAGGATTTATGGGTGCCGATGACTGTATGCAATCAGCTATAGGGTAGCTGGACCAATCCACCGTGGCTGTTCTGCCTAGCGCACTTACTATGCCTGTAGTCGTTGACCCAGCTAGTCCGTAGGGGTTGCCGACAGCTATAACTGGGTCGCCTACCTTTAAGGTGGATGAGCTGACAATCTCGAGAGGCTTGTATTCGCTCTGTGGGGCGTCCGTTGAAAGCACTGCTAGGTCTGCGTATGGGTCTGAGCCTAGAGCCACTGCTGCGTATCCATTTCCATTTATGAAGGTCACGGTTATGTTAATCGCGTCATAGACTACGTGGTAGTTTGTGATGATTGCCATTTGTCCTGTGAAATTGTAGACGAACCCTGACCCTTGGACTTGCGTGTAGTAGGGGTGCCCGAAGAAGTCGTATTCCACTATTATTCCTCGGATTACAACGACAGATTCTTTGACTCGTTCATACAACTGGGAAAGTGAAGTGTTTTCTCCTAGGACGTAAGTGATATTTTGGTAAGTGACGTTCTGTGTCAATTGAAGATTAGAGATTTGTCCTTGGAGTGTTGACAATTGATTTTGCAGGTCATCAATTCTTCCTGAGATGGTTGAGTAGCCCAGGAAATAGCCTAGTACTCCTCCTCCAAATAGGCTGACTATGACAATTGTTACCATGAGAATCGTTGAGATACGTGTAGCTTTTGGTTTTTGAGAAAGCTTCAATTGTAATCATCTCCTATTTGCCTATAACTACTAACAAAACTCTGATTTTTCTTCTTGAAACATTTTTCAACGCTGTTGTTAAGGCACGCAAATTAACCACCTTTCCAAGGTCACGTTAAATTTGACTCACAAAGGGGAATGTAGGAGAGAGAAGGGAGAGAAGGAAATTGACGCATTTCATATGTCGCGTTTAAGGTTTTTCGATCACAGTTCTCGTTAAGGTCTCTATTCTCGTCACTTTTCCTTCTTCCACATTCACCCATACAGACGCGCTACCTGTTGTATCCTTGCGTAGTATGACGATTGCGCTCGTTGCTTTCATCAGAACATCGCCATTTGCTTCAACTATAGCTTTGATGATCGGCCTCACTCCTGTAATGTTATAGCCATCAGCAAGTAAGTTTTGGACGTCGGAGTCGTTTTTCGCTATGTTGATCACGTTCTCTTCGAACTCTTCGCTAACCTCGATAAATCCGTGACGTCCCCATCCACGTGACCATTCATGCTGCCATCGGGGTTGCCATCCACAGGTTTTCAGCATCATCATTTCTTCATTTTCTTCACTGGTCGAGCCTGCAAAACCATTGGCTCCATATACTAGCACTATGCTGCCCAAGATTGCTGCTACGGCTACCACTGATAGCAGAATTAAGGCTTTGCGTCTATCGATTTTTGTCACCCCCTTTTTGTTGTCTTGTCTATCCAAAAACCGCAGATATTAAAAAGAGTTTTTCAGAATTTACCCCAATTTCATTCCTAATTCGGTTCAGACGCTGGAAGGGCATATTTATTACCCTAGCTCAAATAGTTTTTAACGAAAAACTCTGATGCATGCGGAGCGGTATGGATGTCTGTTAGCGGGCGTCCGTTGAAGTATTTACTGGGGTGGCTGATTGCAGGCACGAGAGGTGGCGCGACTCGTTCCAAGATAATTGAGACTCTAAAGAAGACTCCACAAAATGCAAATCAGTTGGCGAACCTGCTTGGAATGGATTATAGGACAATAAGGCATCATCTTGAAGTCCTTGAGAAAAACAAAATAATCACATCAGCTGGTGAAGGGTATGGTACCACGTATTTCTTGTCTCCAGCGATGGAGGAAAATTACGCTTTGTTCGAGGAGATTCTGAAGAAAATCTGGAAAAAGTAGAAAAAGGAGGAACGTAGATGAAGAATCATATGAATAAAAGCATGAGAATTTGGCTCATAGTGGCAACGTTGACAGTGGTAGCTATCTTGGCAACACTCTCGGCTACGTCTACATTTTGGTTTCCACCTTCTCCACACCACTGGCCACCTACACACAATATTCCTGGAGACATAGAGTTTTTCTACACAGCGAAAACAGTGGTTTCCATGATCAATGTGACGCTCTTAATCTTCCTGTTGCTCACGTACATTAGCATGTACAGAAAAACGCGGTCGGAGTTCACGATTGGACTAATAATATTTTCTTTGGTCTTGCTTTTCTATGCTCTCACCTCTAACCCATTGATACATTGGAGTTTTGGTTACTATGCGTTCGGTCTTGGACCGTTTGCCCTGTTGCCAGACTTGTTCACGTGCGTAGCATTAGCTGTACTGCTATATCTCACCCTCAAATACTAAGAACAGCACTTGTATGCGTAGTGCGGGGGTGGGATTCTGTCGCATAGCAGAGTTATAATGGTTGGGCGTATCTTTCTCGCAGTTTTCTGTGCAGAATCTTTCCCGTGGTTGTTCTCGGCATCTCGTGTGGAGGGATAAAGTCTACTGACTTCGGCTTTTTGTACCCTGCCATCTTTCCTCGGCACCACTCGATTATTTCTTCTGGCGTGGCTGTTTGGTTCTCTTTTAAAATGACAACAGCCTTTACGGCTTCTCCCCATACGTCGTCTGGCACTCCAATCACCGCCACATCAAATACACTCGGATGTCTCGAAATTATTTCCTCAACCTCGGAAGGGTAGACGTGTTCTCCGCCCGTGATGATCATGTTGTCCTTTCGGTCCACGAGATAATAGTAGCCCTCCTCGTCTCGTTTAGTCATGTCTCTGGCGGTGAAAAGGTCGCCACTAAACGAGGCTTTCGTCTTCTCTGGCAATTTATAATATTCATCGAACATCATTGGTCCTCTAGAATAAAGCTCGCCTACCTCGCCGACTGCTACCTCTTTTCCACTTTCGTCTAAAAGCTTAATCACGTCAGTCCCGAGGCATTCCTTCCCAATCGACCCCAACTTTCGCAACTGATCTTCAGGCCTAAGTAACGTTACAAGGCCTGCTTCTGTTGAACCATAAGCCTCAAACAGCTCAACATTCGGAAAACAGCGGAGGATTCCCTTCTTCACCTCGCTTCTGGCTGGCGCAGAGGAGCACAAAAGTTTTCGTATGGAATTCACATCATATTTTTTCCTCTCCTCTTCTGAAACATTCAGAATCAAGTTGTAGTGGGTCGGTATCAGCGAGGTGAAGGTAACCCGCTCCTTGTCTATCACGCTTAAAAGTTCGACTGGGTCAAACTTTTTATCCCTGCCAACGTAAAGCGACGCCCCAATGTAGAGGAACAGCAGGCCGTAGAAGGTGGAGTTCACGTGATAAAGAGGCATGACGATCATTCCGTAATCTTTTTCTGAGAAGCCAAACTCTACGGCGTTAATCATGAAGAAAGATATGTAAGAGTCGTGAGACCTCACGACGCCTTTCGGTATTCCAGTCGTTCCTGAAGTGTATATCTGCATCCATGCCTCTTTGTTGTCAACTTTCACTTCTGGCTTAATCTCTGGAGAGCTCGCTATCAACTTTTCATAGTTAACATAACCTCTCCGGGTGGCAAGACCGACCACAACATATTTTTTTTCCCCAACTTTTTCAAAATTAGAACGAATCGGATCGACAACCTCTATGAAGTCTTCGCCAACAATCATCGCCTTAGAGTCAGAATTGTCAACCACGTATTCAATGTCTTTTTCGATGTAACGCCAGTTCACAGGAACTACGACCAACCCAATCTTTGCGAAGGCGCACATTATTTCTACGAATTCGGTGCAGTTGTAAAGCATGACCGCGACTCGGTCGCCCTTACGCAGACCCATACGCAGTAATCCGTTCGCCAGCCTATTTGTCCTCGACTCAAGTTCAGGATACGTGAGTGTCTTTCCACGCCAGTCCTTCACTGCCAGTTTGTCTGGATAGTTTTTTGCGTGTACTCTGAGGATTTCGCCCAGGTTCAGCCATGCCATGTCTGTTTCCTCTTTCTTTGCACGCATAGAAGTCTGTAAATGGTTTATAATTGTTGCTTTCAGAAATTATTATATTCCCACGACTATACTTCCACTATCCTATCAGGAGAGGTGTTAGTGATGGAAGTAAAGAAAATTGCAGTCTTAGGCGCTGGATTGATGGGCCACGGAATCGCCCAAGTCGCAGCCCAAGTCGCAAAATACGAGGTCAGTCTGAGAGACGTAAAACAAGAGTTTCTGGACAACGGGCTCAAAATGATAAACGACAGCCTACAAAGATTCCTAAAGAAAGGAACAATCTCAGAGAAAGAAGTCAACGAAACCCTGAGCAGAATCCACCCAACATTAGACATGAAGAAGGCAGTAGCAGACGCAGACCTCATAATCGAGGCAGTCCCAGAAAACCTTGAAATCAAAAAGCCCACATTGGCAGAGGCTGACAAACTCGCCAAAAAAGACGCAATAATAGCCTCGAACACGTCTTCAATCAGTATTACTGAACTCGCCTCCGCCATTAAGAGACCAGAAAACTTCTGCGGTATGCACTTCTTCAACCCTCCACAACTCATGCAGCTAATAGAAATCGTTCGCGGAGGCAAAACATCCGACGAAACCATCAACACCATAGTCGAAGTCACCAAAAAGATGGGTAAAGAACCAGTTGTGGTCAAAAAAGATGTTGCGGGCTTCGTGGTCAACCGCATACTAATTCCCGCTCTAAACGAAGCGATAGCACTCGTTGACGGAGGCGTCGCCACACCGGAAGACATAGACAAAGCCATAAAGTTGGGGCTAAACTGGCCGATGGGACCCTTAACTCTACTCGATTATCTTGGCTTGGACACAACCCTAGCCATCGCTGAAGAGTTGCAGAAAGATCTGGACCCCAAATTTCATCCTAACCCGCTTCTCAGGCAAATGGTTAGAGCGGGTCTTTTAGGCAGAAAAACTGGAAAGGGCTTTTACAACTGGGAAAAGAAATAAAAAAGCCTAGAGGAGGGAGATTTAATGGAATTTAAGAACACGCTTTATGAAAAAAGCGAAGGAATAGCAACAATAACCATAAATCGACCAGAAACACGCAACGCCCTAAACGAAGAAACAATACGAGAAATGTTAGCTCGCCTCGAAGACGCAGAAAACGACGAAACCATAAGAGTCGTTATTATAACAGGCGCTGGAGACAGAGCCTTCTGCTCTGGTCTAGACCTAAACATAATAAAGGGAGTAAGTCCAGTGAGGGGAACAGAGTTTACAAGGCGTGGGCAACATCTTTGCAACCGCATAGAAGCGTTAGCAAAACCAGTCATAGCAGCTATCAACGGCTTCGCCTTAGGAGGCGGAACCGAATTAGCCATGGCATGCGACATTCGAATTGCCTCTGAGAACGCTCAGGTTGGCCAGACTGAAATCAACCTTGGCCTCATTCCTGGCTGGGGTGGAACACAACGACTTCCCAGATATGTTGGTAAGGGCATAGCCAAAGAGATGATCTTCACGGGCAAACGCATAGACGCCAAGACGGCTGAACGGCTCGGCTTGTTAAACGCTGTTGTTCCCGCCGACCAGTTAAAGGCGAAGGTTAAAGAACTTGCAATAGAACTGACTGGCAAGCCACCGATAGCCATTAAGTTATCGAAGGCTCTGATAAACAACAGCACTGAGACTCACCCAGAAGTTGGATTGTGGCAAGAGGCCGAAGCCTTCGGACTAATCGCATCCACAGAAGACTTCAACGAAGGAGTCACAGCCTTCCTGGAAAAAAGAAAACCACAGTATAAAGGAAAGTGAGTTCAGACAGTCCTAAAACCACCATCGTAGATGGTCAACAGAAAAATTGGCAAAAATTCCAAAGATTCAGCAGATTCGGAAGCAGTGCGCTCAGTGTTACAGTTAATATAGGCTTTGCTGCATTATCACAAGTTCACCATCTTCTAAGTTGAGGGGTGTTCAATAAATGAGAAAAGTTGCGATTGTTGGCGGAGGAGCAACACGGTGCGGCAAAAGAGAGGCTACATGGAGAGAACTCGTGCAAGAAGCTGGAAAAGAGATGTTCAAAAGCGTCGATAACTTGGCTCCGAAAGATGTTGAAGCCCTCATAGTTGGCGCAGCCGAGCCCGAAAGATTCGCTTTTCAAGCTCATGTAGCCCCGATGGCTGCTGAATATTTAGGCATAACCCCGACAAAAGTCATCGCCAGAACAGAACTCATGTGCGCTTCTGGGCAGGCAGCCATCCGATACGCTTGGGCATGTGTTGCAAGCGGCATGGCAGACATAGCCGTTGCCTTCGGCGTAGAAAAAATGTACATGCCAGACATGGCTGAAGCCCAAACAAACATGGCAAACGTGCTCGACCGAGAGTGGGACGGAATTAATGCTTTGTCGGCTCCGCCATTCTTCGCCATGACAGCCCAAAGACACATACATGAATTTGGCACGACTAGGGAGCAGATGGCCTTAGTCTCCGTGAAGAATCATCACTATTCAACCATGAACCCTCTTGCGCAATTCCAAAAAGAAGTAACGGTTGAAGACACGTTGAAGTCTTTGATGGTGGCCCCTCCACTCACCTTGCTTGACTGCAGTGGAATAACAGACGGAGCCGCAGGAGTCATTTTGGTTCCAGCTGAGGATGCAGAGAAGTACACAGACACGCCCCTATACCTCATCGGGTCTGGCCAAGCCAACATAGGGAACGTGATAAATAATTTGGCTAGCCTAACCGAGTGGGTGCCCCTAAAGCTAGCTGTGAAAGAGGCTTTCAGAACAGCCAAAATCACGCTAGATGACGTTGACATTGCTGAATTGCACGACTGCTTCACCATATCCGAAATCATGGAGTACGAAGCGTTCGGTTGGTGTAAGAAGGGTAAAGGCGGAAAATTCATCGAAGACGGAGGACCATACATCGGAGGAAAGATAGCCGTAAACCCAAGGGGCGGACTCCTCGGATGCGGACACCCGCTCGGAGCAACCGCAATTCTACAAGCCCTCGACATACTACACCAATTCAGAGGAGACGTACCAAAAGGAAGACTTGTTAAAGACGCAGAAGTAGGAGTTGCCCACAATCTGAGCGGCGGAGCAAACGTGCACAGCATAATGGTCTACGGGAGGAAACCCAAATGACTGACGCAAAAACTGAAAAAATCAAACGACCAGAAACGATAAAGCTTCCGTTCATGCTCGACTTCTACCCGCTAGAAGACGAGAAAAGCACGAGGATCAGTCGTTTCTTTGCTGGGCTGAAGGAAGGACGCCTAACCACAACAAAATGTAAGAAGTGCGACAAACTTTTGTGGCCTCCAAGAATAATCTGTCCCAACTGCCTGTCTGAAGAGCTTGAGTGGGTTGACTTGGGCAATGAGGGCGAGCTTTACGCTTTCACCGAGGTAAGGCTGGGTGCGCCGCTGGGCTTGGTTCAAGACGCGCCATTCTGTGTTGGCTTCGTCAGAGTAGGCGGGCTATTAATCTCAGCACGAATAGACAATGTAAAATACGAAGACCTTAAAATCGGGGACAAAATCCACCTAAAAATCGTTGAGCTAGAAGATGGAAGAGTGTTTTACAGGTTTACGAAAAAATAGGACAAACTTTTCAAGTTTTCTTTGTTTTCTTCTTTTCTGCTTTAGGCTTCGTGTAAATAGTTTTGAGTGTTCCGACATCGCCTTCGAGTTCGTAACACTTTCTACATTCCTCATCTAGTTCACTGAGGATTACGGGTTCGAGATGAACTTCAAAGCCTAAAGACCTGTAGAGCTCCACGCACTCGCTTAGTCTCGGTTCTCCGATAGTCGTTCGTTTAACCCAGCCATTCTTCTTTAGTTCATCTTCCATTGAACTTTTTCTCTTGGGCATTTTTCTGTCTCATTAGACTGTATAAAAAGTGTTAGAAAACTCTTGCCTTCTGAAGGGCATGCTCAGTTAGAAAAGGTCGTAAAGTTCTTCGTTGTATTCGGGCATTTTTCCGTGCTCCTTAAGGAACTTTTGAATAAGCTCACTTTCTCGCATCGTGTACATGGGATGTTCCTCATACCCGAAATAACGAGCTTTTTCAATCGTTTTCAGTCGTTGAGTTAGGTCTTGACGCAGGTTTGGCGTGCCAGCAATGAAGATTATGGTCTTCTTCTCGTTTAGGAGTTGGTAAACGCCGCTGGTTTCTGGAACGGCGCTGACATTAGCCAAGTTGAACTCTAACCATTTTTCTGGCGGAAGCGTCACCTGCGAGATTTGGAACCGTAAGTCGCATTGTAGGCATCGTTTCGCCTCTTCAACCGCCTGTTCCTCGTCAAGACTTAGCTCTACCACAGAAAAATCTCTACGCCGCTGCTCGGCTGGTAGGCAAGGCGTTGGAACACGTTTTCTATCCGCGAAACCTTCTTCCCGTCCAAGCCAAGGATCGAGCTTTTCGGTTTGTATTAGCGCCTCGTCTATAATTCCGTCGCCGCCAAGGTATTTGTCAATGGAAGTTGCAGCCTTTCTTCCCATGGCAACAGCCTCAATGACAGAGGCTGGACCGCTTACGACATCGCCGCCTGCAAAGATTTTGGGGACGCTGGTTTGTAAAGTGTTGCTGTCAACTTGTATGGCCCCTCTTGTAGATTGTATTTTGCTGCCTTCTCTTAGGAAGGAGAGGTCTGAGGCTTGACCGATGGCGATGGCAACCATGTCCGTCTCAATGGCCTTAGTTGTCGCCTCATCAAAAGACGGGTTAAACTTTCCGTCCTTGTCAAAGATGGTGGTGCATCGAACAAGTTCAACTCCCGTCACGGTTTTGCTATCACCGATAATTCTTTTAGGTCCCCAAGAAACGTTGAGTACGACGCCCTCTTCTACGGCTTCTTGAATTTCCCACTCGTGGGCTGGCATCTCCTCTCTAGACTCTAGGCATGCCAACTGAACCCCCTTTGCCCCCAACCTGAGGGCAGTTCTTGCCACATCAATGGCTACGTTGCCACCGCCAATAACCAAGACTTTATTTTTCACTTTCACGCCTCGCCCAAACTTAACATCGTTTAAGAAGTCGAGGCCCCAGAGAACTCCTCCTAATTCTGTGCCCTCAATCTTCAGCTTCCTACTGAGTGGGGCGCCAACCGCCAAGAACACAGCGTCATACTTATCCGTAAGGTCGTCAAGTGTCAACTTCTCACTAATTGGGGTGCCTGTCTTAACCTCTATGCCCAACTTCAAAATCTCGCTAATTTCTTTTTTGTAGATTTCTTTTGGTAAGCGATATTCCGGAACTCCTGCGTACAGCATTCCCCCAAGTTCGGGCAGCGACTCAAAAACAGTTACTGAATGCCCCTTTTTCGTTAGGTAGTAAGCCGCAGTAAGCCCCGCTGGTCCAGCCCCAACTATAGCCACCCGCTTGCCAGTGGACGGAGCCACTTTTACGTTTACCTTCCACAAACCCGTATCACGTTCAATGGTGAAGCGTTTAAGCGCACAAATAGACGTAGCCTCGTTCAGTTTTCCTCTTCGACACTCGGTTTCGCAGGGATGATGGCAAACATAGCCGAGAACCATTGGAAACGGAACTTTCTCCCGGATTACCGTCGCCGCCTCTGCAAATTTTTCGTTGGCTATGAGGCGAATATAGCGAGGAACATCTATGCCCGCAGGGCACTTGTGCTTACACGGAACGAGGTCTTCTTCACGCTCAGGCCATCCAATGTCTTTGTCAGTTAACGTTCCGGTTGGGCAGACTGCAACGCATGCGCCACAAAATTTGCATCCTGACTCTTTTAAGGATACGCTTACGGTGCCCACGATGTATTCTTCACCGTCACGTACCATGCCAAGGGCTTCTACACCACGCAAGTCTCTGCAAGCACGCACACAGCGACCACAACCAATACAGAGATTGTGGTCACGAACAAAGAGCGGCGACTCCTCCACGGGAAGGTTTCTAAAAACGTATCGGGTTATACCTTCCTCGATTCCGATGTACTCCGCAACTTTCTGCAGTTCGCATCGACCAAATTTTATGCAACAACGCTCGTTTACAGGCACGTTCAGCGAGCATGGTTCCCGACTGCAACCCTCTCTCTCCGCGCAAACTAGGCAGGCGTGGGGATGTTTAGCCAATATTTTTGCTAGGTTACCACGTCGAAGCTTCTGGACTTGTTCGGTATTAGTTTGGATAACCATGCCGTCAGTGGCGAGGGTGTCGCACGCTGTTGGGAATCCCTCAACTCCCCTAATCTCTACGATACACAACTGGCAGCCTTCGAACCCTTCAGAATCAGGGTTATTTCCTTTAATGAGTTCGCCGCCACGATAAACTTGCTCATTAACTTTTGTTCCCGGCGCTGGCGGCAAGTCTGGATGATAACAGAGCGCAGGGATGTAGACGCCTGCATCTAAGGCTGCTTTCAGCAAGGTTGCGCCTTTCTCAGCCTTAACCTCACTGCCGTTGATGCTCAGCGTTATTGTTTCCATTAGCACTCATCTTTTAGAGGTGAAATTGTTCAGAAACTGTTACGGCTTGACGGGTTTCCATGTGTGAACGAGGGCTTCTTGCTGGCAAGCTATTACACATGGTGGCTTCTTTTCGGGTTTGCATGGAGCGCAACTGTACTTGATTTTTTTGCGGTGCTCCTCAGTTACGGCGGCCACAAGCTTGTCTTCGAGGTCGATGAGCATGGTTATCATTTCTAAAACGTGTTGAGGGCAAACTTCAACGCATTTTCCGCAACTGTTACACTTGTCTGTGTCGACGCTGATGAAGTACTCGCCTGAGCCGTCTCTGTACCCGTAGTGAACAATCATGCTGGTTTTGCCTCTTTTTCGTACAGAGCCTTCGCGAAGAGAGCCGCGCCTATACTGCCCGCAATCATGGGGTCGAATTCTTCCTTCCGCGGCAAGGCTTTAATGCCAATTATGTTCTCCAGTCTGCTCACTACGCCGATGTTTTTGGCGATTCCGCCAGTGATGACAAAATCTTTTTCTACCTTGACTTTCTCCAGCAACTCAGATATTCTATGGGCCATGGCTGAGCAGAAAGCGGCTAGAACCATTTCTCGTGGCCAGCCCTTGCGTAATAGTCCCACAGCTTCTGACTTGGCGAAAACAACGCAGGTGCTGCTCACAGGCTCGGGCTCCTTCTCCACGCTGAGCGACATTGAACCAACATCCTGAATGGGGACAGAGAGCAAATCAGCAAACACTTCCATACCTCGCCCAGTTCCCGCGGCGCACTTGTCGTTCATGAGGAAGGCGGTAACCTTTCCTTTATCGTCACAGTGAATCGCCTTACAGTCTTGACCACCCATGTCTAAGACTGTTCGTACAGACGGCCCCCACATGTAGTTCGCTCCCCTGGCGTGGCAGGCAATTTCAGTAATAGCCCTGTTTGCGAAGGGAACGTTCACGCGTCCGTAGCCTGTTCCCACAACGTAACGGATGTTGTCCAGCTTCATTCCAGTTCCTTCGAGCGCCCAGTTCATCGCCTTCTGAGCACTGTCTGGACTACTCGACCCTGTTCGCATGATGCTGTAGGCGTAAAGCTCGCCGTCTGTCATGATGGCCACTTTAGAGCTGACCGAACCGATGTCAACTCCCGCGGTGATTACACCTGCCTTAGTCCAGTCTTTACCAGGCACTGTACGTCTATACTCAGGCCATCTCCAATATTCCTTCGACATTTCATGTTCCTCCAATCCCTCTAATGGGTACTAGAGCTGCTCCTAGAGCTCCGACGAACTCGGGGTCTGGCGGGACGAGTATGTCTACTCCCAAGATTCTCTTTAGGGCGTCGATGAAGCCAACATTTTTGGCAACACCCCCGACTAGGACGACGTCTCTCTGAACTCCAAGTCGACGAGTCATGGAGGCTATTCTGTCAGCTATGGCGTCGTGTATCGCCCGTGAAATGTCAGCTCTAGGCGTTTTAGCATGAATCAGCGACACTACCTCTGACTCGGCGAATATTGTGCACTGTGCGTTCATTGGAACCGCTTTCTCCGCCTTAAGCGATAGCGGACCCATCTCCTCAACTTTCACCTCGAGGGCTCTAGCCATCGCCTCGATGAAGGTTCCCGCTCCGGCGGCGCATCGTTCGTTTATGACGAAGTCTATCATTTTCCCCTTCTCGTCGCATCGGACTGCACGTCCTTCCTCGGCGCCTACATCTATGACAGTCCTTGCAGTTGGGAACAGGTGGGTTCCTCCTAGAGCGTCAGCTCCCATCATGCTGATGTTACTGTTTGCGTTTGGAGCCAAGTCTCTGCCTGTTCCGGTGGCAGTTATGTATTTGATGTCGCTAAGTGAAGCGCCTGCCTTCTGTAACGCTTCGTTGAAAACCTGTTGGGCAGACGCTTTCTGGTCGATTCCACTCAATGCTATGCCTCTGGATACGATTTGCCCGTCCTTTAGGACTACAACTTTCACGTTTTTTGCGCCCATATCGATTCCTACACTTATCAATTTTTGTTCCCCCTACTTTGCACCGAGAATTTCTAGGAAGGCGTCTACCTCCACCTTGGTGCGTTCCAAGTCGAATTCCCTCTCGTCTCCCATGTTTCCCTCAAAATGCATGACTGGGATGCCTGCCTTTTTCAGGGCTAGCTTGTTTTCCGCAATGCCCAAACTTAAGCCTTCGCAGCCTCGGTTATAGTGGAGCATTACACCGTCAACCTTCCATTCTTTCACTATCCTTTTCATCATGTCACTCTTGAAATCGGGAGAATAGAAATGTTGCCACTCAGGTCTGCTGAGAGTCCATTCCGCCAACACTCGTAAAGCCTGCTCTCGAGTCTCGATTTCGATGCCCATCTCCTGCGGCGTAGTTCTGGGTCCCCAAGTTCCGTCTTTCTTCACCTCAAATATGCCCATAAGCCCAAATGTGTAGAGTGAACCAATAGAAACAACTCCGTATTTTTCTAGGTATCTCCAGAGTTCGAGAAAAGCCCAAGGAGGCTGAGTGTCTGTCATCACACGGAATTTCTCGTTGCCCACTGCAGCGATTTTGTTTTTCACACGGTCTTTAACTTCGTCTCTCAGCTTCTCGTAAAAGTCTGCGCACTCTTTCTTGTGCTTCATCAGCGTGTTAAGCACGTAGAGAGAGTACATCGTCTTTTCGTCCAGTGGTGCTGGAACAGCCTTATTCAACGCGCATATTTCTGCCCACAATGAGGTGGCGCGACACTCGTTATACACTGCCCGAATCAGTTTTTCGTCGTCGTATTTTCTACCAGTAACTTTCTCCATCCATTTGATGCCGTCCGTCATCTGAGAAACCATGTAGTTTATTCGTCGCTCATTCATTCTATCGTAGGGCCCAACGCTTACGTCGACGCAGAAGAATGGAACGCCGCCTTCGAGTTCGCTGGCAACCTGATACCATTTTGCGTGACTACAGCAGATGTGAGTTGTCCAGAGGAAGTCTGGTTTAGGCCATTCTCCACCCCAAACGTACTTGTCTAGAACGATGGAGCCCCAATAGTTTCTCATGTAAGCGCATAAATCCCGAGCGTAACCTTTTGCTTCAATGGCTTCGTGGCATTCCTCTGCGAAGGCTCTGTTATAGGCAACCGTAGCCCCGTAAGGCTCGCCCGTGAGGCTGTAAACGTCGTCGCCTAGCCCTTCTGGGACGGCGCTGAATGCCCAGGCTCCGCCAGCCCAGCGGATTCCGCCCTTCTCATGTGCTTTCACGAAATCCTCGTAGTATTTGGCTCTCAGTTGTTTTGCGTCGTTCCAACAATCCAGAGGTTTGGTTTTATACTTTGTTTCTGCCATTTTCCATACATCTCCTAGAATAAGTCTGTTGGAAGTTGGAATGTTTCGAGGAAAGCCTCCACGCGAGTTCTAAACTGTCCCGCTGGGACAGTGACGTCAAATTCGAGGAAGTAAGTGGGAATGCCATTCTTTTCAAGATAAGACCTAATGGCTGGAATATCCAACTCGTGTGGGTCACAGAATTTCTGCTGAATTAAGAGTACGCCTTGGGCGTTGTAGTCTTTAGCCAGCTTCGCGATGTGTGGAAGTCGGGTTCGTTCTGGCCAGTCTTTGCTTGGACAGGCTGGTCTATCTATGTAGCGAGCCGCGATAGCGCTGAGCCTATCTTTTTGTGGGATGACTTCGTTCCAGAAGTATCGGCTGCCTGTGCAGTGGTCTTCGATTACGAATGTTGCGCCCAATGATTCTACCATGCTCATGAATTCGGTGTCGTCGTTTTCGCTTCCGAGAATCATTAGGCGTGTTCCCGCCTCACGTCCTGTCCTTCGTTGAGGTAACTTCTCTAACAGGTCTTTGAGCGCACGGTTGTGTTCTTCTTTATCGGTTAGTTGGCTTGAAACCACCATTAACATGGCTTCCGACCCAGTGAGTGGAGGATTAGGTTTTTTCCTCAACTCATAAACTTGCTTCATCAATCGGCGGTTCGTGTTATACACCTCTATGGCGTGGTCTAAATCCTTGTTTGTGATCTTTTTTCCAGTCCATTCCTCGAGAGATTTTTTGAACTCTTCCAGTTCTCCTCTTAGGTATGGGCGAGCATGAGGAGTCTGAATTCCATGGGGCATGTACAAGTAGTAACTATACTTGACAGGCACATGCATTTTCCAACTTGTAAATGCCTGACGCATGTGAAGACAGCATTGGGCGAGCACTATGCCGTCTAAATAGTCGTATCTTCCCTGCAAGCCCTGAGCTAAACAGTCGCGGCAGAGAGGACAATACATCGCGAAAATATGAGGTTCAGTAACGCTCTGCGCCTCGTGACTTCCCAAGATCCGAACTGGCAACGCGCCCGCAGCATAAATGATCTCTTCGGGCGTGTAGGTGCAAAAATAGCCAAGCACTTTGCCGCCAGTTTTTTTCTTCCATTGTTTGGCGTATTCGTGTCGGTTCTTGTACCATTCATGGAACTTTTCAAACATTTCGTTTCATCTTCTTGCCGGCTGAATTATATAATTGGGTAATTGAAAATATAAAAATCTTGTGACTTATATTTATTTTGCATTGACAACAACAATTTAAGGGAGTAGGTCTTACGTAGCATTTGTGAGAATGAAGCGTTGTTCATGTTGCCATAGGCTTTGTCCAGAGTACGAGATGATTCTTGAAGAATCTCTCGGATGGGTTTGCAGGGACTGTTATGAGCGGATAGTGGGGTACAAAGAATAGCACCTCGTTGGAACGGTTAAATTCATAAACGCAAGTCGCAAAAAGTGAACAGCCAGAGATGAGAATCATGAGTGCGAGCTTCAAGAACATCATATTCGAAAAAACCGACGAAGTTGCAAAAATCGTAATTAATAGGCCTCCCTCAAACATTCTTAACGCCGAAACATTGCTGGAAATGACGACGGCATTGGAAAACATCCGAAAAGACCACAACCTGAAGGCGGTAATCATTACTGGTGCTGGTGACCGAGCCTTTTCCACTGGTGTAGACGTGAAGGACCATTTCCCTGACAAAATTGACGCCACGCTAGACTTGTTTCATAAAGTGTTTCACCTTCTGGCAAAGATTGATAGGCCAACGATAGCCGTGGTGAATGGTTTTGCCCTTGGCGGCGGTTGCGAGGTTGCCATGGCTTGCGACATGGTTATTGCCTCCGAGGAGGCTCAGTTTGGACAGCCTGAGATTAAGTTGGGTGCTATACCAACCGTGGCGACAGTTCTATTGCCCAGGCTAGTTGGGAGAAAAAAGGCGTTTGAACTCATTTTCACTGGCGATATGATAGGTGCGACTGAAGCTGAGAGGATTGGCTTAGTGAATAGGGTTGTGCCGCCTGATAAGCTGGAGGAAACAACAAACGTGTTGGTGAACAAATTAAGGGAGAGCAGCCCAGTCGTGCTTAAGTTGGTTAAGATGGCAGTTTATCAGGGATTTGACCAAAACTTCGAGAAAGCGTTGGATGGCGTGACCGACATTTACCTGAAGTTGCTTATACGTACCGAAGACGCAGTTGAGGGCCTGAAAGCCTTTCTCGAAAAGAGAAAACCAGAATGGAAGGGTAAATAGTATGATGTCGTTTTTCTCAGTGACGTAGTTGAAGCCTTCCGCCAGAATTTGCTTAGCTTCTTCTACTCAGAGGGGTCAAGCACGCGCACACGCCCCTAGACCATCCCATATATGATCCAAATAGACTCCAAATACCCTGCCTATAGACAAGGGATCAGCCACGTTCAGGAGCAATAATAAGAAGAGAAACGATGAAGGAGTTCAAATCTTCCTCGAGCTACCGCCGCTTAAGCATGAATTCATACTACTTTGGGGACGATGCTGGGTTGGTGAATCTGATTCTCGGTGATTTGACTACAGTTAATTTTTGTTCTGTGTACCCCCCCTTAATTGCTAACGGATTTCTAGGAGTAGATTCCTATGTTAGAGCTCTAGAATTAAAGAATAGAATCTCGTTTCGTAGTATTTTATATATTTTTGCACCTATTTTTTAGGCGAGAACCCATGTCAAAAAAGAGCGTAATAATGAAGGGGATAAAAATGGATGGTCAGTCATCATCTTGTGCGGAACATGGATTTGAGAACCCAGAGGGTGTTTCCAAAACTTCTCTAAAATGGGAAGAACTTGTTAAAGAGTTAAAGATTCAGTGGAGGAAGATGTGGCGCGAGCGAATTGATGACAAGGTGAGGGCTGAAGGTATCGCCAAAGAAGATTATTCTTTGCTTTTTTTAGAGTGTGGGACGGTTGTTGTAGCTACAAGAAAATATAAGGCTCCAGATCTCCTTGAGATTTTGGAGCGTCATCACAGGCTTTTAGAAATTGAGAGAACTGTTGGATATGTTAATCCTTTCGTTGGTGGATGGAGAAAATTTATCAGGAATGCTTTGAGTAAGCAGCAACGCTTTACTAAGAGGAAAAGGCTAGAGCCTACTAAATCAGAGGGTAAGGAGACGTTGCAGAAGAAAAATGGTGGGAGAGGATGGATACATCAATTTTAGCTATTTCATTCTGAATTTTTAGTTGCTCATGCATCCAAGCTGTACGAAGGATTGGTTAGTTAGGCGCTGAACATGCGCGCATGTATTAAGCGAGTGATATTCTGGAGATTTTATGTGAAAAAGTGGAACTATTTGTCATTTTTTATGGCAATCTAGTTAATCATGCTTCATATTGATTTAATCATATCTCTTTTTTTGGAAAATCCGAAACTGAAAGAAAACTTAAATATGAAGAACTACACGTAATAAACATACTTTTGCATTGGTGTGAGAAATGGTGCACACTGAAAGTCATCTGGTCGAACTTCGTAGTCCTCCTGTAAGGAGCCGTACTGACATTATGGCCGACATTTTGAATGAGACTCGCCTGACTCGTGTGGGTTCGAGGAAGACAAGGCTTATGTATAGATGTAACCTTAGTTTCAAGCAGCTTAAGATTTATTTGAGACTTCTTGTTGGTAAGGGTTTTTTGAGGGTTGTTCTGATAAGAGGAAGTAACGAAGAAGTTGAAATTTACCAGGTTACAGAAGAAGGTCTGTCTTTTCTTGAGACTTACAACGATTTGAGAGAGCGTCTTGGCGAGAAACGCTTGATTCCTTGAATTGAGTTTTTCTTTTCTTCTTGCTTGATTTCTGTGAGAAATTTATGCGTCTCGTCTGTGACTTTTGCCTTATGCTCATTTCCGTCTAGAAGTATGAATTGGTATCTTGCCAGGAAGTGCATGATGCTCGAGGCTTCTAGTTCGGAAAGAGAGGCTTTTTTGGCGATTTCGTCTATGTTGTGCCATTCTTTTCTTCTGTTCAGTAGCTCTAGAAGCAAGTCGATTATTAGCAATGTTTTCTTCCTCACTGCGGCTGCGAAAACTTGTTATATTAGTGATTTTCGAAGATAAAGGGTTTGTGAAGGTTCTTTCTGAAAAAGAGGTTCATGTCTTATAGAAAATAAGAAGCGGGGATATAGAACTGTCTGGATTTTTTATGGAATATTTTTAGGTGAATTATAGAAAATGAGGAATAAAGATATAGAACTAGGGCCTAGAAGTTCTTTTCTTAGGGGTTTAAAAGGAACCAGTTGCTGTAGATAGGGTTGGTGTGAAGTAGCGCATTTGTTGTGACAACTTCCTGTCTGCTCCCGCTCAGGGAGGGATTTCAGAGTTTTTTCGCTTTTTGATTTGGGTGGATAGTCTTGAGTCAGTATAGGAGTAAGTTGCAGATTATAGCCGACATTCTAACGGTTGTTAGAAATGGTGGGGCTAGAAAAACGAGGATTATGTATCAGGCTAACTTGAGTTATAAGTTGTTAAATCAGTATTTGGACTATGTGATGGAAATTGATTTGATTTCTATCTCTTCTGACGACAACGGTCAGTATGTTATTACGCCGAAGGGATTTGACTTTCTTGAAAAATACAAGAAATATTCGCAACGCAAGGGGGAATTGGAAGAACAATTGAAGGATGTCACGAATGAAAAAGCAACGTTGGAAAAAATATATGTCGCAAAATGGACGAATTCAGAATCAAGAAATTCCTCTGTAAAAAAGAACAAGTCAGCGGAATCTTCGGCGTAGTGGGCTTGCATTGTATGAAGGAAGGAATGATTTGGTCAAGTCAAGATTTCTCGTATGTTTAATAGGTGTCTTATTGTTTTGTCTAGTTATTTCCCGTGTCTTTGCAGTCAGCAGTGGTGAGGCTGAAGCCGCGATCAATAGGGCGGAATCGAGGATGAGTTCGGCGTATAAGTCTGTTTTAGAGGCTGAAAAGGCGGGAGCAAACGTTTCCAGCTTGCTGCTTAAGTTGAATATTGGGTCAACGTTATTGTCTAGGGCTCAAATGCAGTACCGGATTGGAAATTTCAGTGAGGCGGCTGATTTTGCTAATCAATGTTTTGATTCTTTGGACGGTGTCGAAAATGAGGCGGGTACATTGAGAGATAACGCTGTCACAGAGAGAAAGCAGAGGATGCTGATCTCAGCTGTGGGGTCAACGTTTGCTATTGGTGCAGTTTTATTTGCCAGCATTTTTGGTTGGCGTTTTTTCAAGGATAGATATAGTCGGAGAGTTTTGAAGATGAAGCCTGAGGTGCGAGCCAATGACTCTTGATGAATATCGAAAATTGTTCGTGGCTGTGGCAATGGCTTTGGTGCTGATTGCGGCTTCGCCCACTTTAGGTTATGTTTTGACTCTGCCGGGTGGAGAAAGGTTTTCAGAGTTGTGGGTTTTGGGTCCAGGCCACATGGCTGAGAATTATCCTTTCAATGTGGAGGTTGGAAGAGAGTACAGCCTGTTTGTTGGGGTAGGCTGCCATATGGGTGGCTCCACTTATTATGCTGTTTATGTTAAGTTTAGGAATGAAACTCAGCCGTTGCCGGATATTTCTGCGAAGGTTGCGAGCCCGTTGCCGCCTTTATATGAGTTTCAGGTTTTAATTCTTAATGGGTTGACTTGGGAATCGCAGGTGAACTTTACCATTCTAGACGCGTATAAGCTGGGTAATTCGACTTTTGTGCGGCTTTTGTCTGTGAATGGTGTTGTTTTTGAGGTGAACTCTACGGCTTCGTGGAATTCTGAGTATGGGGGTTTCTTTTATCAGCTTTTCTTTGAGTTGTGGATGTATGATACTGCGGTGAGTAGTTTTCGGTATCATGATAGGTTTGTTGGGTTATGGCTTAATATGACTGTTTAGTCGATGGTGCTTTTGCCTGCGTTATAGAAAATATAGAAGTAATTTATAGAAGATTTTGGCTCGTTTTTCTTATTGACTTATTTGCCACTAAGAACAGAACTATAAAGTTTTGGCTAGAATAGTTTAGCTTTAGAGAAGGGAAATAATTTGGAAAGAAGGAAGAAGTTGTTGCTGTTTGTTTCCGCTGCGTTGGTAACTGTGATGTTGGTTACTGTGGTCTCTTCGACTTTGTCTTCGGCATCTTCAAGACTTGGACCCGCTGCACAGTCTGGGAGCGTGCTCTTTGGACCGCCGACACCTATTCCAGGCTTGACTCGAACTGGCACGTACATCAGAATCGGAGTTAACAAAGGTGGAACGCTTGGCTGGGGCAATGGAACAGACGGGTATGGCGTGGGGTTCCAGTATCCAATTGGCCCTCAGTTTGAGTCTCTTGCTATCTGGTGGTGGGGTGAGGGCTACGCCGTCTTCTATAAGACTTTAAGTCCTACCGGCGCATGGGTAGACAACAAGGCGTATTGGTGGCCAACTTTGGGTTGGCCTCCGCCAGCAGCTTGTAAATTGACTCCTGTTAGTTTTGCCAGCGTGAGAAACGACGCTAACAGGGCGATAATTAAGGCTGTTCTGAGGACGACTGACGGGGCTCTATTGTTGGAGTTCACGTTTTCATTCCCGAAGCCGCAAAAATATGTCCTGTTAGAGACAAAGATATCAAATCTTGGCAATGGAACGCTTAGAGACGTCTTATACAAGCGCATTGTAGACTGGGACATTCACTGGGCAACCACAAACTCTTGGACTTCTGACTCTCACTCTGCATACGCATCCTACTTCAACGCAACGCTGAAAAAAACCATCGAGTTGAGTGTTTCTGGGTATACGCCGACTGAACTTGGAAATCTGCCCGCGTACGTGGATTTGATGGCTTGGGATGACATAGGCCCGCCGCCAAAAAGAGGCCCAGGCGTGAACGATTTTCAAAGCCATAACAGTGTACTTCAATTTGATGGCAACGCTGCTATCTACTACGACCTAGGCGAAATGGCGGGAAGAACCGCGAAAACTGTCTACACAGTTTATCAAGCAGGCTGGAACTATTTAATAGCAGGCTAAGCTGGAGCACCCCAGCCAAAACTCTTTCCTTTTTTTTGTGCGACACTCACGCGCCTTAGACAATAATAAAAGAGGCATATTCATTCGAAGACCTCGAAAAAACAGAAGAAATAACAAGACTACCAAAACTATAAAAGTATATTCAAATTAAGTATGCGTAAGCATCTGCCGATCTTATCTTACAGTAGGATAGTAAGATTTATCTCTTAGTAAGTTGAAAGTAAGAGTGAGGGTTAGTTATGGCTGAGGTTGTAAAGCACAAAACTAAGATTTCATCTAAGGGGCAGATAGTTATTCCAGGAGAGATTAGGGATAAATATGGATATACGAAGGGGACCGAACTGATTGTTACCCCTCTTGACGAGAATAGGCTCATGCTTGAGAGGGTGCCGAAGCTCTCAAAACTTTTCGGGTTCCTAGGAAACGTTGAGGCTTCCAAGGTTCTGTTGATGGAAAGAGATCGGGAAGTTCGTGCTGAGAAAGAAAGACGTGAAGAACTTGGAAAGTAGACTGTTGAAGAGATTCGTTTTTGATGCTGGTCCCTTTATCCTTTTGTTCACTAACGAGAAAGGCTCAAGCCTTGCAAGAGAAGCTGTTAGTCTACATGAAAAGGGGGAGATCGAGATTTTCATTCACCCAAATAATCTTGTTGAAGCTTACAGGGTGATTTATAGGATAAGGAAAGAGAAACCTAAGTTACTGGCTAAGGATGTTGATCCGGAGATGGTGATACGTTCAGCCTATGCAACTCTTAACGTAATCCAAGATGAGAAGACCACGGTTAGACTCGGTGTGTTGAAGTTGAAGTATGAGGATAAGCCGTGGGGAGATTTGTCTTCGGCTGCCTTAGCCTTATGCCTTTCTGACGTTCACGCACAGAGTGTGCCTGTGATAGTCTTGAACGAAGAAACACACTTTAAAGGTTTTGAAGAAGTGGCGGC
>Ga0209725_1000069_pt1 | contig 57766 bp, 65 predicted proteins | sample I18A1metaG_FD_184145 | JGI IMG/M metagenome (GOLD analysis project Ga0209725, IMG submission 184145) | Lake sediment bacterial and archeal communities from Gulf of Boni, Indonesia to study Microbial Dark Matter (Phase II) - ​I18A1 metaG... | ecosystem: Environmental > Aquatic > Freshwater > Lake...
TTCATATTGGAAACCGGCGGCAATGCATTCTATGGATAAGTTCTGCACTGACGACCGAGAACAACTTACCTATTACACCACACACGGGTACTTCTCTAATATTCCCAAAGTGTACGCGGACTTGGGAGAAATCGTAACTGGCAAAAAAGCTGGTAGGGAAACCTCCAAAGAGCGCATAATGTCGATGAACTTAGGCTTGGCTATAGGTGACATGGTGACGGCTAAACTGGTTTATGACAAGGCGAGAAAGGCAAAGGTTGGAATTAGGCTCCCATTATAGAGCGCACGCTCTATAGCTTTTTTTCCTCGACATTCATGTAGCTTTTGTACCCTGTCTTGTCTATTGCCTTTCTGATGGTGCCTAGATCAACAAGTTTCGGATCATAATCTATGAACACTTTGTTCAGCATCACAGCGGTCTTAACGTCCTCTACTCCCTTTATCTTCTTTACCTGCTTCTCTATGGCGAGCCCACACGTGACACAACTTATATTTCTAACAGACACAACCATGCGCGACTTTCCAGCTTTTTCTCCCTTCGTTTCACCCTCAGCCGGCGCAGTCTTTTCCTCACTACCCTCAGAACTCAAAATCTCACCAGTCTCCACATTTCAGAAAGAAGGTCTAAACCTTTCCAACAAAAGCGAATTGCTTACCACGGTCACTGAGCTGAACGCCATCGCCCCTGCAGCGAGAAAAGGAAGCAGATTGTACACCTCTGCCCCAAAAAACGGAACCAACGCTCCTGCAGCGATCGGAATCAGAGCCGCGTTGTAAGCAAAAGCCCAAAACAGGTTCTGTTTGATTTTGCTCACGGTGCTTTTGCTCAGTTTTATGGCGATGACAACATCCCGCAAGTCCTCTTTAACCAGAACTATCCCGCCAGTCTCCTTGGCTACGTCCGTTCCGCTGCCGATGGCAATTCCCACATCTGCCTTCGCCAAAGCAGGTGCATCATTGATACCGTCTCCAACCATCGCCACAATCTTGCCTTCCCTTTGCAACTTCTCGATCATCGCCTCTTTCTGTTGCGGCAAAACCTCGGCAAAAATCCTATCCACGCCCAGCTTCTTTGCGATGGCTTTTGCGGTCCGCTCATTATCGCCAGTAAGCATGATCACTTCTATGTCCATCTTCCTCAACTCCTCTATGGCCTCTTTAGCATGTTCTTTAAGCGTATCTGCTGCCCCTATCACTCCCGCAAGCACATCGTCAACCACCAAAAACATAACTGTCTTGCCGTCCTCCTCTAGCTCCCTCGTCTTCTCCTCGATCTTCGAAACGTCCACAGCCATTTCGGCCATAAGCGTTCTGTTGCCCAGAACGATGTTCCTGCGTCGGATCCTCGCTTTGACACCTTTCCCCGCAATTGCTTCGAAATCAGACGGGTTCAATATCTTCAGGGAACGCGCGGCACCTTCTTTTTCAATCGCTTCAGCCAAAGGATGCTCCGAGCCCTTCTCCACCGAAGCAGCAAGCATCAAAACAGTGTCGGCATCATATTTTCCATAAGATACCACGTCCGTGACAGAAGGCTTCCCCACGGTCAACGTGCCCGTCTTGTCAAAGACTACCGCTGCCACCTTGCGAGCGATCTCCAAATAGTCGCCTCCCTTAATCAAAATGCCATTTTCAGCACCTTTACTCGTACCCACCAAAAGCGCCGCAGGAGTTGCAATCCCCAGCGCGCAAGGACAAGCAATAACTGTCACCGACACAAACGCCAGCAACGAAAACTGCAACCCTATATTCCCAATGAAATACCAAGCTAGACCAGACGTTAAAGCAATAACCAGTACTAAAGGAACAAAGTAAGTCGCAACCCGATCGGCAAGCTTCTGTATCGGCGCTCTTCCAATTTGAGCTTCCTCGACCAGCTTGACTATCTGCGCCAAAGCCGTGTCCTGACCCACCTTCGTAGCCTCAACCCTGAGCAAACCAGTCTTGTTAATCGTGGCCCCTATGACTTCATCGCTGGGGTTCTTCTCAACGGGAATACTTTCTCCCGTGATCATAGATTGATCCAAAGACGAATGCCCTTCGACTACCCTGCCGTCCACAGGAACTTTTTCTCCCGGTCGAACTACGAAAACGTCGCCTACACTAATCTGCTCAACAGGAACTTCAATTTCTTTTCCATCTCTTTCCACATGGGCAAGCTTGGGCTGCAGATCCATGAGCCTCCTAACAGCTTCAGATGCTCTGCCCTTGCTTAAGTGCTCAAGAAACCTGCCGGTAAGCACTAGCGTCACTATTGCTGCGGCAGTGTCAAAGTAGACTCCGCTATAGGCAAAGAATGATGGAAAAAGGGTCACGGCAGTACTATATATCCAAGCCGCGCTTGTGCCCAAGGCTATGAGAACATCCATGTTTCCCATTCTGTTTCGAAGGGCGTCGTAGGTCCCTCTGTAGAATCGCCAACCGAAAATGAATTGAATTGGCGTGTCAAGAACCAACAAGACATAATTGTTGAGGGTCATTGGCGAAAGGCTCAGATAAGTTAAGATGATTATCGGAATAGTGAGAGCGACTCCCACAGCAACGTAGATTTTGAGTCGTTTAATCTCTATTTCGGGAGCCATGAACTCCTTCATGCATGTCTGACTGCAAAAGTAGTAAGTGGTTCCCCTTACCGTGGCCTTGTACTTCGCGGTCTTCTCATCCACGTACATTCCGCAAACAGGATCTTTAGCCAAACATTTCACCTGGCAGAACTCAAGGTTATCTGAGAGTGAATACACTCTATTAAATAAAACGGGACATATGATTATAGCTCGCGCGTCTGTTTACTTTACGAATTTTGTTGGTTGCCTTTTGAATCTCTTCTTGCAGGTCAAGCTGCAAAAATGATAGGTTTCGCCGCCATAGGTGATCTTGAATTTGGCCGTCTGTTCGTCAAGAACAGCACCGCAAACTGGATCTCTAGGCATTATTTTAGTCTCAACCTCATACAAGAGTGCACCCTTTGCTTATTATGGTTAGTGGTAAAAAAATGTTTATGAAACGAGCTAAAGACGTTGGCTTATAAGCTTAATATCTTCTAGGAGGTCTTCGTTTAGAATAACATTCTCGGCAATATACTGGTCTGCTTCCGTCAGGTTTGAAGGGGACTTCACACTCCTTTCCACAGTCGGCGCAGACTGCCTTATGCATTTCTCTTCTATACATTTTATCGTTTCAACTCCTTGTACTGTTTAGCGCAAGAAACTGTTTCTTTGCACATGTTCTTTAGATGGCAATCTTGTTTTAAATTTATCCATTCGTAAGAGTGGTTTTCAGGATCATTTTGGGGCATGGCAAGTAAGACGTTGCTTTGGATTGGCAGCGCGCGCGGTTTGTCCAAAGTTTAATAGGTTTGGATTTTTCCTTTGGCGAGGTCCATGCAGAACTTGTCTATGTTTTCAAGTTCGTAATCTAGCACTTCACTTATTTCACGTTGAACTTTCTCTAAAGAGTTGGTGCCTTTCATTACAACTTGAGCGGCAGCAACTGTTGGATGATCTATGGGATGCCCAATTTTGCTTAGGAGCCAGATGTAAACTTCCTCAATTTCTAGCACTTCTTCATAAACGTGTTGCGCTATTTTGTATGTCAAGACATTGTAAATTTTTCCAACGTGGCTTACCGGGTTTTTACCAGCTGCAGCTTCAGAGCAGAAGGGTCTGTTAAGGGATATTAAGCCATTTACGCGGTTTCCTCGGCCCACTTGTCCTGAGTCGCCGCCGTCGGCACTCGTGCCAAGCACTGTTAGGTATAAGCCGCCTAAACCTCTCCCATGGACGTCTAAGGTGTTTAATTGCACGTCAACATTGCTGAAGTTTGTGTTGGCTGCAACGAATCTTTTGATTTCATCGAGTATTTTGGCTTTCTTCTCAAAATAGCCTTCTTCACTATTTATAAAACGGTCAACAAAGGCCATAGCTATTGTCAATCGTAAGTCGTTGCTATTTCTGAAGCCCATTACTTTTATGTCTTCGCCGGATTCAGGAAAACGCTCCTTGAACTCTTTGGAGTTAAGGAACTTCTCTGTTTGCAAAACAGTTTTTTCGGTTCTTGTCATTGGTGCGTAGCCAACAGCCGCTGAGGTGTCGTTGGCACCTAAAACTTTTCCTTCACGTTTAAAAATGTCCACCAAACTGACATAGCCAGGCTTAAGCTCTACTTGGTATTTTACATGCTCTTCTGGGTCTATGAACCGCATATTCTTCTTGAACCATTCTTTAGCCGCGCTTATTGCCACGTCGCCGACGTCTATTTTTACATTTCCAAATTCTGATGTGGCTCTGTCGCCAAACACGAACAGCATTGGCTGTTTTAATGCACCGCCACCAAATTTCGGCTCAGACTCGCCTGCAACAAGGAGCGATTTGTCAACATTGTGGTGCAGGATCGTGCCAGCTTTTTCCAAGTATGTTTTGCTCAGGTTTATGGAGACGTTGTCCATGACTGCGTCGCATATGTAATCAGGGTGCCCTAAGCCTTTTCTTTCAACTATTTCCACACGCTGCTTTTCCAGAGGCGTTTGTTTTAGGTCTTCAACTATTATATTACGCATAGGAAGCTCTCCCTCCTTCTTGTGAAGTTTAGCTTCTATGCACAACAACAAATATATATTTTACTGTATAGACTTATATGCAGAAATAACTGGAGGTTATTTTTTGGCAATAACAGGCGCCAAGCTCAGAAGGCTGAGGACGGAGGCGGGTTTGACTCAGAAAAGGCTAGCGGAACTTGTCGGCGTTTCGCAGGCGCATGTAGCGAAAATAGAGCGAGGGAATGTAGATCCGCGGCTTTCCACGATTAACAAGATTCTGCGCGTTTTGACTAAGGTAAAGCAGAAGAAATGTGGAGACATAATGACGCAGGAGGTGATCTTTGCGAAGGCAAATGATAGTATACTCAAAATAAGTGAAGTCATGATACGCCATGCAGTTTCGCAGGTGCCTGTGATGAGCGGAAAAAAAGTTGTTGGAACAATAACAGAAGAAACCATAATTAGAAATTTGAGGGCAAACTTGGCGGAAGAGAAAGCCAAGAACGTTATGGACCCACCTTTACTAACGGTTCAAGAAGACGCAAGCCTAGATGTAATTCGGCCTCTGTTAGAGAAACATCCTGGCATACTGATAGAGAAAAACAAAGAAGTCGTTGGGATAATAACGCGTTCGGATTTGCTGAAGACAATAGGCTGATTGACCCCTAGCGCGCGCTATTCGTTGTACTATGCGCAAAAAGCTACCAACTCTAGGATTTCGCGTGCAATGAATACTTAGAACCGAATAAAATAGTGACCAGTCAAGGAGAAAACATGTACGTTAAAACTGTGAATTGCTCTTTGTGAAGTTTGGATGGTTAGAATAAGAATAACAGTGGTTAAAAAGATCAAAACTGAGGATATTTTGGGCGTGAATTTTCCGAAGATTTCAGAAGAGGCAGGTTGCTGTGAACGCTTTAGAGAAGGCGACACGTTCATATCTGAAGACGTGAACCTTGGAATGCCTAAAGGCTGACCGTGCCCGTGGGCGTTTAATGACATGTATAAGGGCTTAGCTATACAGCAGTACGGTGGAGATTTTAGGTGTGTTGGCGCAAAGGAGGAAGGTTCAGTATATTTGGCCTGCACAGACGGTTTGAGACCTGTAATATTCAAGCTGGAAAGACTTGACGAGAAAACTTCAATATAATGCTTTTAAAATCCAGCTTTTATTGGGTTACGTGGCTTCATTATTTCTCTTAGTAGCGTTGTTGCATAGGATCCTCGGAACAACATGAAGCTCACTTGGGTTTGGTATTTTTGAGGATTATTCGGGTCGCATGAAACTTCTTGCAGTAGAAAATTTTTTAGAGGAGTTATGGTGGTTCGCAGCTTTCCTCTTCCGCTCATTTCGGGCATGGCTGCTATTTTGAAACTTTCTGGTTTTATTCCTTCTTCTTCTAGGATTTGTTTCTCAATTTCTCCTTGAACGCCCCGTGAAAAGGGTTGCCTAAACCCAATCAGAGGAATCGCCACCCGCATTTTTCCCGCCTTAATGGCATTATTAATTTCTACAAGGGCTTCGCTGGTAGCTATTTTGTGCATTGTGAGCATTGGTAGCCCAGAATGCTCAATGTTTACGACGTAATCTCCTAATTCAGCTACGTTCAGAGAGAAGCCATTTGTGATTCTCTTGCTTAGGAACTTGTTGAAGAGATAAGATTGATAAGCTTGAAGGAAAAGCTCTTGCAGTTTAATCGGTATACGTTTGAACGCGCCGGAAAAATCATTTGGCTTTTCAACCAAGTGCTTGAGCATTAGTCGTTCGTAGCGCAATTGTTTCGGAAAACGTTGCAAAGCTTGTTCATAGTTTTGGTTTTTCTGCAGGTTTTCGCGGGCTTGTCTCGATGCAGGGTGTTCATGAGAGCTTGGTTTTGCCAGAAAGAGCATGGCCGCTTTTTTAAAGTCGCCTTTGACTATGGCTTTGCCTACCAGATGTGTTATTGGGCGAGTCGTGCCGAAACGCTGATGACCAAAAAAATTCGGGACGCCGCCAACAATTCCGAGTTCTTCGACTATTTTTGATATTCGCTTTTTGACCAATGATTTTGAGTAGTTTACAGCTTTGATTTTTATGTGAAAGTTGTTTCCTAAAAGATAGTAGGCTGATAGCTTATTACGCAAATAGCCTATTGGATGAATTTTTATATCTTTAACATTAACCTTTTGAACATCTTTCATCGAAGCGTTTTCAATGGTAATGAATTGTGCAGTAACCGCTTTCGCGTCCTTTATGCCTGCTATGCTTATCTGCTTTGAGTTTATTGCGAGTTGTTCTGCGATGCTTCTTACGGCGATGAAAGTGTCCCAGTTTCGCTTAACTAAAATGCATAGCAGGTAACGGTTTTTTAGTGGTGAGGAGCTTAGAACTTGCCGCGTAGGAGGCTGATTAATTTCGGCCCTTGAACCGTCAACAAGAATTTCTTCGACGACAAAATCCTCTACAAAATATCGAATAACGCCGCTAATGCCAGAGGCCTTTGTGGCGTAAACTCCAAGGCCTATCAGCCTATCAATTTTTGGGACGAACAAACCTTTTTGCGCCTTTTCTTACAAGAGTGGAAGTCTACCTGTTAATTTATCTACATCTTCGGCAGGAGCTGGGCCGATTCCCAAACAAGTAATTGTGTCTGGTGTAATCTCTGTGAGGCCTCTATCAACAATCAGCGCACTTGGCAATGATAATTCCTTTGCTTGGATTTCCAAGTCCAGCACTTCTTTTTCGGTTCTCACCTTAACCGCTATTTTGCGTTGTCCTTCGCTAATCCAAGCTCTCCACCAAGTCTTGTGAAGTTTGCGAGCTTCTTCTGCCGCTGAAATTGCCGCATGTCCAGCCTGAGCTGCAATTTTGCCCTTGCTTAACTTTAAGTCGGAACGAAAAACAAGAATCTGTTTATAATGGAACTCGCACATGACCTATCCAACCGTGTCTAACAGTTTATACTCCAAGGATTTTAATTAATTGCAACCTTGCATATTTGAGTTCGTGCAACTGTCAAAAAATTCGTCCTTATGTTCACTACAAAGCCAGTAAATCCCCTTGTAAAAATTTTTAGGTTTACAAGGAGTTCTCATCAAGCAATTCTTGGTTTTACAGTGTCTTAATCCGAGATTGTGGCCAATTTCATGTAAGCCTATTCCCACGCAAGCTTGAGGCAAGTATCTCTCACTTATACCATAGGTTGAAACTATGGACACATTGAATTCGAGAGATAGGCCAGCAAGGTCATGTCCAAATCCTATTATGAAGTGAGGCAAAACAACAAGTGTCAGCCTTCGTGGATCGTATATCCAATAGTTCTTCAGTTCCTCGGTTAATTCATCAAGATAAATCATTCTTCTTCCCCTCATTAAGAGTTTCGCCAGAAAGCTTTATCGGTCTTAGGACTAGGTGATCTGGCAATGTTTTTCTCTGAAGAACCTCAAAACTTCTGATTCTAGATTCATATATGCCAATAGAATTTCTGCCGATGTCCTCAAGAAAATTGTAATTAGCGCGCGCGCTAGTCCAGTGGCTGAACGATTAGATGATAATTCATGGTTATGCAACGGCAACCAATCTTTATTCCTTTCATTACATGAAGCTTGCATAATCTTGTGCGAATTAAACTTTATTTAGCAATTCTAGAGTTCTGCTCGTCGTCAGGAAAATGTCAAATCTAAATAGGAATGTCCTTGACGGACAAGGTTAGGAATTTGGAGAGAAGTACAGAAAAAAGAAGTAGGCAAGGGTAGTTAGCATCCTTGGTCTTTGTAAAGTTCGTAGTAAGGCTTGTCCTTGAAAATCTATTTCCTCAATGTTCTGCAGAGTTTTAGCTAAATCTAGTTTTGTGCAGAAGCGAATAGCCTCATCGAGTTTTTCATCGGAAATTCTGTCAAGCATACATCTAATTCTACGCATAATATCGGCATCAAAACCCAAAATTTTATCGCACCGCTCTTGGTACAAGCGCAAAAACTCTGAGGAAAAGTCATTTCTTTGTAAAGCCTCATAGGCAACTTCAGCCGCAACTTTTGCACATGTCATTCCGAAAATCACACCGCCTCCCGTTGTAGGCTTTACTTGAGAAGCTACATCTCCAACCGCCAAAAATCCGTTTGAGTAAGTCTTTGGGATTGGCCCGCCCAAAGTTATGGGATGAAAAACTGTTCGCAATACTCTTGCCGTGCGCAATTGATTTGACGCTATTGGATGTTTGAGCATAAGCTTGTTTAAGAGCTCTTTTGGATTTCCCGTCTTAGCGGCTAAACCGACTCGTGCTGTTCCATCACGTTTCGGGACGAGCCATGCGTAAAAGCCAGGTGCGTAAGCTTTTCCAAGAAAAACGTCAAGGATGCCTTGTTCTGTGTCTTTAACGTTTTCGACTTCGGCTTGAACAGCATAGACAAGCTTGTTGCGGTCAAGCGGAAGCAAGCCTGCTTGCATTAAAATCCTTGAAGGTATTCCTTCAGCATCGACAACAATTTTGGCCGAAAGTTTTTTCTCAATTTCGCCCTGCCTAACATTTACGCCTCTAACGAGACCATTTTCAATGTGCAGAGAGTCAACACGCGCATTTAAGCGGTAGTTGACTCCAGCTGCCTCAGCTGTGTTCGCGATGTGATTGTCAAAAAAAGCGCGATTAACAACACATGTTACTGGGGAGGGAAAGCGAACAAAAAATTTCGTGCCTTCTGGCGAATAGAAGTTTGCGCCATTGAAAACATTTTCAACAATTTTTTCGGGGAGCGGGTACAAGCCCAAGTTTTTTAGACTTTTAATGCTTAGGTGCCCAGAACAATGGGATGGGACGCCGATTTCACTGTGCTCTTCAAAAACAGTCACGTCGACGCCACGTTTTGAAAGCTCCAAGGCTGCGAAGGAACCACAAGGACCGCCGCCGATGATTGCTACGTCTGAAACAATCTTCATTAACAGCACACTAACAGCTAGCAAGATTCATGCTATTGCACAAACTCAATCCGTCTTTTTCCTCGAGCCAAAGAACTTGTTCGTATTTTCCCACTAATCTCTAACCGCATCAACAGTTCATTAAAGTCCTTGAAGCCTAAATCCTCAAACTCTTCCTTCATTTGGTCAAAAAGATCCGTATCTGCCATATCACCCTTCTTAGTTAAAATCTCCAGCAGAACAAAGTGGGCGGGTCTAGTTTTCCAGGTTTTAATGGGCATATGCCTCGCTTCCTAAGCAACTGGTGTCGCAGGTTTTTGAATTTGTCGAACTTGTTGTATAAAACTCTTGTACCATTTCTCCATATCCGGCGTTATTGAGGGCCCAACCTCTTTTAAGGCTTCTTGAAAATCTTTCATCGTAACCTCTCTAGCACCGAGATTTCTTCGGAGAGCATGCATAGCTGCTTCTCTGCAGAAGGATTCTATGTCCGCGCCTGAAAAATATTTGGTGATAATGGCCAGCTGGTTTAGGTCCACATCTGTAGCCAACGGCATATTCTTAGTGTAAATCTTGAATATCTGCAGCCTAGTTTTTTCATCGGGTTCTGGCACATAGATCAATCTATCGAATCTTCCGGGTCTAAGCACCGCAGAATCTACGATGTCAGGTCTGTTTGTAGCCGCTATAACAACAATATCCTCTAGTGTGACTAGGCCATCCATCTCGGTCAACAGTTGGCTAATTACCCGTTCCGATACACCACTGTCTGCGAAGCCTAAGCCACGACGGGGTGCAAGCGAATCCATCTCATCAAGGAATATGACTGAAGGCGCAGCCATTCTGGCTTTCCTGAAGACTTCCCTTATGGCTTTCTCGGACTCACCGACCCACTTTGAAAAGACCTCCGGACCCTTTATTGATATAAAATTAGCTTCGCTTTCGGTTGCCACCGCTCTAGCCAAAAGAGTCTTGCCACAGCCAGGAGGACCAAAGAGAAGGATGCCCTTTGGTGGCTTTATCCCAACTCTTTTGAATATTTCTGGGTTTTTCAGGGGCCACTCCACTGCTTCTCTAAGATGCTGCTTGACTTCTTCCAACCCGCCTATGTCGTCCCAGTGGACAGTGGATATTTCTATGTATACTTCACGCATGGCCGTTGGCGTGACCTCCTTGTAGGCGTCGATGAAGTCTTGCATTTTAACTTCCATTTTTTCTAATACGCTTGGTGGTATGCGTTCCTCTTCAAGATTTATCTGTGGCAAATACCTGCGGAGGGCTTTCATGGCTGTTTCTCTGCATAAAGCTGCAAGGTCTGCGCCAGTGTACCCGTGAGTCATCTCGGCCAGTTTCTTAAGGTCTACGTCTTCCGCGAGTGGCATCCCGCGCGTGTGAATTTGAAGGATTTCATGCCTTCCTTGCCTGTCTGGGACACCTATCTCGATTTCTCTGTCGAATCTGCCTGGTCTCCGCAGAGCTGGGTCGAGCGCTCCGGGCCTGTTGGTGGCGCCTATAACTATGACATTGCCTCTGCCAGATAAACCATCCATCAAGGCAAGAAGCTGGGCAACCACGCGCCTTTCAACTTCCCCTGTGACCTCTTCACGTTTAGGCGCTATGGCATCCAGTTCGTCAATAAATATTATGCTTGGGGCGTTCTGCTGGGATTGTTGGAAGATTTCTCTGAGCCTAGCTTCTGATTCTCCATAAAACTTGCTCATTATTTCAGGCCCATTTATCGAGTAGAAATTAGCCTCTGACTCATTGGCCACAGCTCTAGCTAAAAGAGTCTTGCCACAGCCAGGAGGACCATGGAGAAGCACGCCCTTCGGAGGTTCTATTCCGAGCCTCTGGAAAAGTTCAGGATGCCTCAAAGGAAGTTCAACCATCTCTCTTACTCTTTGAATCTCCTCATGTAGCCCTCCGATATCTTCATAAGTCGTTCTTGGCAGTCCCTTCCCCTCAGGCGCTGGCTCGTTCAAAATTGTAAGCTTCGTTTCAGCTGTCACTTTGACTATGCCGTGAGGGCGAGTTTTTGTCACCGTGAAGGGTATGGCATGACCAAGCATCATAACAAGCGTTGTGTCGCCTTCAACAAGGGTTCTCTCCATGAGGCGATTTTTCACAAAATTCGTAAAGTCCTCATCAACGTTTAATCGCATGTCAACTGGCGCGAGAATTATGCTCAAAGCAGTCTTAACCTTTGCTGGCCTAACAACCACATACTCGTTTATGGCTACTCCAGCGTTTTTACGGGTGAAACCGTCTATGCGTATAATGTCCCGGTTTTGGTCTTCACTGTAGGCAGGCCAAGCTATAGCTGAAGTTGTCCTTTTGTTAACTATCTCGATTACATCGCCAGCACTTATTCCCAGCCTCTGCATTGTCTTCTGGTCTATACGGGCAATGCCTCTGCCAACATCCCGTTGTCTTGCATCACCTACACGCAGTTGAACTTCACTCAACCATAATCCTTCCTATAATCATTGTAATGATTTTAAAAACACACGTTTAAGGTTATCTACTTGTTCTCCGCACCATAATCGTTTGCACTTGGCTTATTCCTTCTATGCCTTCTAGCCCTTTTTCAAGCTCTTCAATGACGCCCGTTTTATCTTCTGGGAACTTTATTTGAACTAGCAACGCCTTCAAGCCGAAAGCTATAGGTTCTTCACCGTACCCGTAAACGGAAGAAAACTCAGGCAAACAGCTTTCAATTTTCTTTTTCAAATCGTCAAAATTTACAGTTATATCCGACGGAAATATTTTATAGGTAATTATAACGCTGCCCATTCTAACACCTCCTGTTTATATTATGGTCCAATAAAACCGCATTTTGGGCACTTGTATTGACGCCCAAACTTTCTGCATTTTCCGCAGCGTCTTAATTGAATTTCTCCACAGTTTGGGCAAAGAAATTTGGTTGCTTCCATGCCCGGTTGAAGTGGTTTACTGCAGCTTGTACATGTGGTCAATGACAAGGCTGCTTTTTCAGACATTAGGTTCACCTTGATGATGGTTTGTAATTGCAAGACTTCCTTATATCTTCTATGTTTGTTTTCGTAAGTTTATTATTTCAGTTTCATGCCTATATTTCACGGGGTTATTTTGGGCGTAAACCTGCGAGACCTTGTTCCGAAAGTAACCGTTAAACTTGAGGATCTGAGCGGAAAATCCATTGCCGTAGACGCTTACAACGCCCTATATCAGTTTTTAGCCATAATCCGCCAGCCAGATGGTACACCATTAAAAGACAGCACAGGAAAAATCACAAGCCACCTAAGTGGTTTACTTTACAGAACAAGCAACCTCGTGGAAATGGGAATAAAACCGATCTACATTTTCGACGGGACTCCCCCTATCCTTAAAGAAGTTGAAATTAAAAGACGCATGAAAGCGAAAGAAGAAGCCTTAGTAAAGTATGAACAAGCCTTAAAAGAAGGCAAAATTGAAGAAGCCCGAATGTATGCTCAAGCGACTTCGCGCTTAAAAGATTACATGGCAGAAGACAGTAAGAAACTTCTAAATCTCATGGGAATCCCGTGGATTCAGGCGCCAAGCGAGGGAGAAGCCCAAGCAGCGCATTTAACAAAACGCGGAGACGCCAATTATTGTGCAAGCCAAGATTATGACAGCCTACTTTTTGGCGCCTCAAAGCTCGTTAGAAACGTGACAATTTCTGGCAGAAGGAGACTTCCAAGCAAGAACGTTTACATTGAGGTCATCCCAGAGGTTGTTGAGCTTGAAAAAGTTCTGAAAGAATGCGAAATCACCTACGAACAGCTAATTGACGTGGGCATACTTATAGGAACAGACTTTAATCCAGATGGCGTAAAAGGTCTAGGACCTAAAACTGCCTTAAAAATGATAAAGAATTACGGAAAATTGGAAAACGTTTTACCAAGGTTAAAAGACGCGGACTTTCCCGCTGAACCTCAAAGAATAAGAGAGATATTTTTGCATCCGAAAGTTACAGACAATTATAGAATAGAGTGGCGAGAACCAGACATAAAAGGCGTGATTAATTTCATCTGCGGGGAAAAAGACTTTTCGGAAGCCCGCGTAATAAAAGCCCTAGAGAAAATGCAAGAAGGAACCAAGAAGCTTAAGGAAAAAACCACCCTAGAAAAGTGGTTCGGCTAAAACTGGTGCCCATACTGCCCAGTTAACGGAACAAAGGCCACTCCGCCGAGGCTTTCCTTACTAATTTTCCCATCAGCATCTTTAGAGACTTTTATTAGACTTTGAAACAGAGGAACGCCTCCAACAGGGATTAACATTATTCCGCTGGGCTTTAACTGCTCAATAAGAGGTTTAGGGACGTCTGGCGCTGCAGCTGTAACAAGAACTCGATCATAGGGTGCTTTTTCAATGTGCCCCATGGAACCGTCTGCGCATATTATTGTTACGCGGTCACCGTATCCAGTATTCATTATGTTTTTTCTTGCAGCCTCAGCCAGACCATGAATGATCTCCACGGTGTATACGTGTCCCCATTCGCTTCTCGGCGCATCTTTAGGAGCGATTATATCAGCTATGGTGGCAGCGTGCCATCCTGAACCCGCGCCGACTTCTAGCACTCTGTGGCCGACTTCCAATTGGAGGGCTTCATTCATTATTGAAACCATGTTTCGCCTAGCTTAGCCGCAAGGCTGAAGCTATGTGGCGCTGAAATTGTCTGTCCAAAGCCAATGGGAAGTGGTGTATCCACAGCGCTGTAGGACTGCATGTTTTCTGGGAGAAATTTTGCGCGGGGCACAGAGCGCATGGCCCTAATAACTTTCGGCGAGCGGAGAATACCTTCTTTTATTAAGCTGTCAACGAGTTTTTTCCAGTCAGCTTTCTCCAAACCAAAGCACCATAATAGTAATTGCGCAGTAGGCTTTTAACGTATATGCTTTTGAAAGAAAGCTGCGTAGTAAAAATGGGCTATTTCACAGTGACTGATTTCGCCAAGTTTCTAGGCGTGTCTGGATTGTGGCCGCGTTCAATGGCCATGTAGTATGCCAAGAGCTGTAGCGGAATGACGAATGGTATTGGCGACAGAACCTCTGGAATTCCCCTGGGGATCTCAACATAGTCATCAGCCAACTTCTTAATCTCTTCGTCGCCTTCCTCTATAATCGCAATTATCTGAGCGCCTCTGGCTTTAATTTCCATTATATTGCCAATTAAAGTTTTGTGAGACCCGTCTTTGGCACAGATGAAGACCACTGGGAAACCTGGCTCAATAAGGCTTATCGGGCCATGTTTGCTTTCACCTGCTGGGAAAGCAATGGATGGCACGTAGGCTATTTCCATTAGCTTAAGTCTGCCTTCGTAGGCTGTTGCCACGCTTATTCCACGACCTAGGAAAAAGAAAATTTCTGAATCCTTGTATTTTTTCGCGATGTGTTTGACTTTTTCCTCTTGTCTCGAGATTATCACTTCAACAATATCTGGCAACTGGTTCATTTTTTCTCCTAGGAAGTCCATTTCATCCTGGGAAATTTTGCCTCGTTTCTTTGCAAGCCTAAGGGCTAACTGAGCTATAACGGAAAGCTGAGAAGTGAAGGTTTTGGTTGCTGCCACTCCAATTTCGGGGCCAGACTGCTGGCCTATGTAAACCCGTGAAACCCGTGTTAAGGTTGAGCCGATAACATTGGTTAGACCAAGGATTGTTGCTGCCCTCTGCTGAGCACAAGTAACAGCAGCAAGAGTGTCTGCTGTTTCCCCAGATTGGCTTACCGCCAAAATTGTGCTATCAATATTGGCTGATTTGCCGTGCTGCTCAATGAATTCGGAGGCTATAACGGGATACGTTGCCAAGTAAGCAAGCTTGGAAAACATGTAAGATGCGGCTAAACAAGCGTGATATGATGTCCCGCATGCTGCCAAAAAAACCTCGCGCGCTCGGTCAAGGAATGTTGAAATTAAATCCAGGTAGTGCTCCTGTAGCCTAAGCGTGTTCCTTAAAGTAGTTGGTTGCTCGTGAATTTCCTTTAACATAAAATGTGGATGGCCTTGTTTTACAGCCATTTCAGGTGTCCAGTCGATAAGCTTCGGCTCTCGCATCAAAGAACTTGAATCCTGAATCTTCCTCATTTCATAGCCTTTCAGTGAAAGGGTGACAAGTTCTCCATCGTTGATTAGGACGGCTTTGTTGGTTACAGGCAAAAACGCTGGAATGTCGGAGGCGCAGTAAACTGCGTTTTCGTTCACTCCTATGACGAGCGGGCTTTCATTTCTGGCACATATTATCTTGTCAGGCTCCTTCGTTGAGATTACTGCTATTGCGTACGAACCCTCAAGCCTTTTTACAGCTTCAAGGACGACGTCTGCAAGACTTGAAGAAGGGTTATTCTTGAAAATCTCTTCAATAAGGTGGGCTATCACCTCAGTATCCGTCTTTGAAACAAAAACGTGTCCGTGACCTTCCAGTTCAAGCTTCAGTTCAGAAAAGTTTTCTATGATGCCATTGTGAACGACAGCTATTTGCCCAGTGCAATCAACATGGGGGTGTGCATTTATCTTTAACGGTGCGCCGTGGGTTGCCCATCTTGTATGTCCAACGCCGATGTTTCCAGGTAGATCATCAAGGTTGTGAATTCTATGAACTTCATCTATTTTCCCCTGATCCTTCTTTATATAAAGCTTCCCCTCATGGAGAGTTGCCTCTCCAACGGAGTCGTACCCCCGATATTCTAGTCTTTTAAGAGCAGAATGGATCACAGAAGCAGCGCTTCCACCCCTCAAGACGCATCCGAAGATACCGCACATGTTCAAACCTCAGGTGTTCCGTTTTTGACTCTACAAGCCTTATTCAAGGCTCTTTTCTATTAATAAGCATTTTTAGGAGAAAATTGTCAACTCTAAAAAGAAATTATAGGTGTTCGTATGTTGAATTCGAGCGGCACTTAGATGAGGGCCGCATTTTAGTTTATACCATGATGAAAATTTTAATAATGGTTCTCTGCATTATAAACTTGAGAAACTATGAATAGAAAACTGCTTTTGCATGAAGAAGACGACGTGCAAAAAGTGAAGGAAATCATAATAATGAATGATGCACAGAAATTTAAGATGATTTTAGGTAAGTTAAGCTGGAAAATTTTGACACTGCTCTCGGAGAAGGAAATGTATCCGCTAGAAATCGCGAAGCAGCTTGGACTTCATGAACAAAAAGTTTACTATCACGTAAGGAAACTTGTGAAGGCAGAAGCCATCACCATAGCAAGAGAAGAGAAAAAGAAGGGTGCGATCGCAAAATATTACAAAACTGTCTCGCCAGCATTTGGAATAGAGTTCCAACAGGGCTATAGGACAATAGAGAAGCTTTCGCTTCTGTGCATGGATGAGCAGATCCAAAAATTCTTCAAAGAATTCATTAAAGAAGACAATGCCTTTGAAGGAAAAATAGTTGTTGGCAGCCCAATGCCTCATGGGCCATTTAAAACAAGCGCCAGAGACGGCCACTACGCTTCGCATCTAACGTTTTTCCTAGGACAATTTTCCAAAATGCCAGAGGAATTCGCCATAAAGCTTGACGTTGACGTTAAAGCCGAAAAAGAGGAGAAAAACAATCTCATTCTCGTTGGTGGACCTGGAACAAACCTTCTGACGCAGGAGCTGAATGACTATTTACCGATTAGATTCAACATGCAATCTTCAGAGCAAGGCTTCTTGTTCGGTGGCTTGGTTTCTGGAAAAACTTCGCGGATTTATACTGCGGACGTCGCTGGGTTAGTGGCAAAAATCGTGAATCCTTGGGATAGTACTAAGCGAGTTATTGTTTTGGCGGGAAACAAGGCGGTAGGCACAAAAGCCTGTGTTTTGGCCTTAACAAATTTTTGGAATAAAACATTGCAAAATTATGATGGCGTAGACGCTTTTGCAAGGGTCATACAGGGTTTTGACCTAGACGGAGACGGAAAAGTTGATTCAATAGAGGTTCTGGAATAAAGTTGCACATTAGAAAAGAAAAAGAAATAATCTTTGCCTACGGTAACGATAACATTCAGGCAACACACAAAACAACGTTTGAGATCACAAAAGAAGCGCGCCTGTCCCAGAAAGGCACTTGCATTATCGCAACAGCAGCAGACAAAGCTCTCACTGATTTAAGCTCAGAGTTTAAGAAAAAATTGCAGAGAAAAAACGCAAAAATAGCAATATTGATCAAGGCTGGAGAAATTTCTGAAAGAGCGAGCGCTTCAGGAACACCGCAGCTAATTTTAACGCACCCAACAGACATGGTTGTAAGAAAAAGCAACTACGTCTGCAACCGAACATTGGCAATTCAAGCAGATAAAGCAGCATGTGACTTTTCAAGAAAACTTGTTGAGAAACTTAGGAATCCGAAGCAAGAAGTAAAAATAACATTGATAGTGAAAATCTAGCGGATTTTTGCGTCCAAAACAGCTTGCCACTCGTATGGGGCAGTTTCTCTAACAATTCTTGAAAATAAGATTTTTTCCACTCTTCTCCCACAATCTTCCACAGCACCTGTAAATCGAAGCTTCATACTTTCTAACTTTTCAGATGCATTAACGAAACTATATAAGTGGACTATGCCACCAGTAGGCTTTATGGCTTCACATGCTTTATCTACGAACTCTATGGCTTTTTCAGGCAGATTCATGATTAAGCGGTCCGCGGCACCATAGAGTCTTTCTTTAATAGCTTGCTTGGCGTCTCCTGGAATTGGGTAAACCCGGTTTTCAACTCTATTGAGCCTAATGTTCTTTTTCAGAAGCTCGACGGCATGTGGGTTAACGTCTACAGAGTAAACTTTAACATTTTCATTGTTTTTAGCGATGAGCACCGAGAAAGGGCCGACTCCGGCGAACAAGTCAACTATTGTTTCGCCTTTTTGAACGAGGGACGCGACCCTCTTGTGCTCGTAGGAAAGCCTTGGAGAAAAGTAAGCATTGGCAAGATCAATATAATACTTGCAGCCATGTTCCTTGTGAACAGTTTCTGTTTTAGATTGTCCAGCGATAACTTCGAATTCTCTCACGCGGTATGTGCCGCTAACTGCGCCGGCTTTCGCAAGCACTGTACGAACGTTTCCATACAGTTCCAGAACTGACTCGCCTATAACTCTTTTATGTGCATCAAGCTCCGGAGGAACATCAACTATGGCTATGTCTCCGACAATGTCTATTGCCCGTGGCAAACCAGCCAGCAAATGACGGGGAAGCTTGGCCTCGACAAGCTCGACGAACGTTTTCACACTTTTTTTTCTTTCTGGGAAAATATGAGTTGAAAGCTGAAAATCAAAAACTTGTTCCATGAACGCCTTTAACTCGTTTTCTTGGAGCTGGCGCACTAGTGGAACATAAATGAAGTCTGCATCTTTTTGAATTTTTAACTCTCTATTCACTACTGCAAATTTGTTAGTTAAAATCACAATTTTCTCGCCGTAAATTTTTGGCACTTTGATACAAAGTGATTCTCGAAACATGAAATCACAATGATTCGTTTTCTTTCAGCGTCTCTGTTATTTTATTTACTTTTTGTTTAACCATTTCGAAAAGTTTTTTGCTTATACAGCCTTTCTCCAGAGCCTTTTCAAGTTTTTCCACGTCTAAAATGTGAACCGTGCCGTTAGGCTGAATGGAAATGTCAACCTCCAAATCTACGTACCGTATTGCGTGCGGATAGACTTCGATGGGCGTGTTCAGGTTTACGTAGGTTCCTTTCCACTTGCCGCTGTTAGAGAGATATTTTGTGATTATATACCATTCGCCCATTTTTGCTTCGCTTACTGCTTTGTCTCCCACTTCTTTGTTAGCTTCTAGGCCGTCATAAGCGCCTTCACTTCGCATTGTTCGGCTATACTCGATTCGCTTGCCGTCTAAACGTTCTATCGTTGCTTGTCCCAGATTGAAGACCAGCCCGCTTGGTTTGACATGTTCCACTCCCACCAGCGAACCTACCTCGGGAAAATCGCACGAAATCTGCTTCTTGAATAAATTTTCAACTTCAGCAATGTCTTGCCCTTTTTCTGTGAGCTTCTCAGCCATTTCCAAAGCTGCTGAAACCCTACCTCCGCAACACTTGTAAAAATGATGGCCACTCAAAGTTGGAGCCACAAAGGCCCTTAACTCATCCATGCTTATTTTAGAAAGCGATGGTAACTCTACATCCATGAAGTGTGAGCCCTCAATTAAAAGGATCGGAGCTTCCACATGGAGCGCCTTTTCAATTAACTCCTTAACTCTCCCAGCAAGTTTTTCTATCTCACTTTCCAGTATTTTCTTTGGCTGTTTTGCTGAAGCTTCTCGCCAAATAATCCCCCATCCATCTGGTGCAAGGATTTTCCCTAAGGCGTAAAGTTCTGTACGTTTGTGATAATCCCGGATTTCTAAGCTAACTCCGCCTTTGCTCTTTCGCACAAGAATAGCGTGTTTTCCAACAATTTTCAGGCTAGCCGTTAAAATAGGCTGCTTTGCGCCGATTCTTTTTCTTTCAACCTGTACTGTTAGTTGATTATCATTCACGTTTACGCTTTCAGTTTTAGAAAGCCTACCTATAACATTTCCGCCGATATCAACGTAGACATTTTGTTCATCCGACCCAACCACCTTTCCCTTATATACGCCATCGACGCTGATGTCCCATTTTCGGGTTAGAACATCTGGGAAACTCGATTGTAGAATCTGCTGGAATGCGTTAACAGCTTCTGAGAAGCCTAGAACTCTTACTCCTTGCAGGTCGTATCTATCTTTTATTTTGATGTCTGATTGTGCTGAATTTTCTGAGAGTTTAAAACGGTTTTTTATGGTTAGGGATGGCTGAACTATTTCGAAGCCATTGTCTAAGAGCAATTTTGTAAGTGCTGTTGAGTAGATTCCTCTAACTTTGGCTTTCATCAACACGCCGCCACCTTGGCAGTTAGCCAGTCTTCTCGACCTTGAAAAGCCCGCCCACTTTTTTAATGGTGAACTTCACGTTCAACATTTTTTCGGCGAGCCAAATGTTTGTCGCCAAGTGTTCCGAAATTGCTCTTGTCAAATAGGCTGACTTGCCTTCTGCAAGGGCTACGTAAGGGATAAGCATGTCAGCCAAGTGTATGTCAACCGTGGGCATGGCGGAAATCTCTGTATGTAGTTTCTCAGCAGCTTCATTTCCAACAGCTTCGCTTGTCTTTCTAAGTTCCCCGATGGCGTCAGCACCCAAGATGGCTCCAGCATCAGTTTCAGCCCACAAAACTATGGAACTGCCCTTCTGTAAAGGATTTGACCTATCATTCACCACTTGGATTTCTGCCCCGTGATCCTTCTCCCTAAGATAATCATTCGCCGCCTTTGCCTGACGCTCAGCAACTTTCCTTTCGGATAGGAACGTACAGACTGAAACACCTTTTATGGCTTTAATTTTGCCGAAACTCTCTAGAAGAATTGACCGCAAAGAACGGCAAGGCTCAATGGCGATTGTTACTTCGCCCATACCTTTCGGGTAATAACCATATTTTGGAACAGTCAAAGAAGTGCCAAGTCCCATACGCTTCAACAATGGCAAAAGCACGTTCCGAATATAATTAATCGTTGGCGAATTTGAAACGTCTGTTCCACCTTTTGCCACATGCAACCGCACAGCCCCATCAGCGAACGCGCAAATAGGCAGAACAGTCATCAGAAGCATTGAAATGCTTCCAGCAGTGCCAATTTCAGCTTCAAATTTTCCGCTCCTAATCCTGTTTGGTTTAAACCAAAGTTCACGAGAGTTAAGTGCTGCACCTTCTACTTCAGCGTCGCAGATCCTAGCAGCCGTTGAGACGGCTTCTAAGTGTTGTGGCCTCAAACCCGGCTGAGGCCTATTCTGTCTAATGTTGCGGATATGTAATGGCTGTCCTAGAATGGCGGCTAGGGCAATTGAAAGTCTTAGGACTGTGCCGCTTCCACTTTTTTGGCTTCCGTCAATCTCCATCACTAAAAACTGAACCTCGCCACAAGTTGTAAGGGATTTCCGGTTTACTAGAGAGTTGCAAATAATTAATAAATGCGTTAAGTATTAAGGATTTGAAGGGAGAACCGTTTATGAGTTTAGAAAAAGAGAAGTTGGAGAAGCTTGTAGAAAGGATTGATGAGCTTCTCGTAGTTTTAAACAAGGTTGCGGAGGACCTGCGAACAGTCTCTGCCTCGATTAAATCCCTAGCGGTTGCGCAGCTAACCCAACCGCCTCTGCAAGTAGCCCACCCAGTCACTATATCTGAGGTTCATGAAAAGAAAAAGGTCATAGAAGATGTCAGAATGATGTTTCCAGAAGAGTTGGATAACTTGCTAAATTTTGAGGAAAAAGGAGATTACATCATAATAAAGCCTCGCCAGTTTCTGGGTTCAGAGAACTTTGCTAAAATAGCGTCTACAGTGCGGGGAATCGGTGGTGAGTACATTAGCGCAGGAAGAGACTCACACTTTAGGGTGCCCAAAAAAAGAATCTAAAATTGATATCCATATCTAATTGCAAAATCTTTAAACTCGCCAAGGTAAGTCTCCCACGTCAAATTGACGCTTGTGACTCTTGCTCCTGGCGGTCCATGTTTGCAGAATTCTATAACCGCTTTCACGGCTTCCTCTTCTCCTTCAAAGACCGCTTCAACCCTGCCGTCAGGCAGATTGCGAACCCATCCCTTTACGCCACTTTTCCTTGCTTCATAATGTGTTTCTGATCTGAAGAAGACGCCTTGAACCCTGCCGCCTATAAGAATGTGTGCCCTAACTTTCATGCTTCCACCTTTGCACGTACCAATGTCTTAAGAATTTTTGGTTTCGGGGGTTTATGAGTTTTCACTTTAACTCACCTCTCTCCACTGACCAAGCGTGTTGCTTCTTCGTAGGTTTTAAGAACACTTTTCGACCTTCAAGATTTGATGAGCGTGAATGTTAAGGAACTATTACGGAAAATTGTTGGTTTATGCTTCAGGTTTCGCTTTTCACAAAAAGCGACTGCAGCATGTAAGCAAGGCGGCCGGAAGGATGGCTAAGTTTTTGGATTTAGATCTCAAGATTGTCACGTTCCAGGAGAAGTTTTCGCAAATTTATGTTTATTTCGAGAACGGTGACGGTGAGCCTATTCCAATCTACTGTGACAAAAGCGGAAAAGACACGATACAGGAGATCTGTTTCGCCTTGAGAAATATGATGTTTGTGCTGTCATTTCATCCTAAACATTCGGCTTTAAAACAGATGCGAAAGTCCATCATGAGATTTTCTTGAATTTTATTGTTTGATTTTCAAGGGTTATTTCGTAGACTTGGTTCACGTCGAAGTTTATTCCTAAACTGTCGTATTCATATTCGGTTAGGAACAACAAGATTTTTGGAAATGCAAACTGTGTTTTCGCTGGGAAAATTGGCATTTGTTGCTGCAGAGCATGAAGGACGTCCTGCACGAGTTTTGCCTCGTCTGTTTGGGGTCTAACCACAAAGGGGGAGATTTCCCGTTCTTCAACTAGTTCTATCCGTTTTCCAAGGTTGCCATCTAAGTCACGAACTGACTCGATTTTGTTCACTCTGACGCGAAACATATTCACTCCCGTTGTTAAGCGCTATCGAAGGCTTATAGGTTTAACGGTTAGCCGGAAAGAGAAATCTCTATTCCATCTCGATGGTTGCTGGCGGCTTCGGCGTAACATCATAATATACTATTGAAACGCTTGCACATTTCTCAATTATTTCTTTAGCAGTTTTGTTCAGCGTTGCCCATGGGATTTCTGAAACGTTAGCTGTTAAGAAGTCCCTAGTCTGCACGGCTCTTATTCCGATCACGTACGGCTTCGTCTCAGATGACACTCTAATTGCATAAAGTATTCGCGCAATGTTTGGGTTTTCGTTGGTTATACTTGCTTGGAGGGAAATTAGGTTTTGAATTGGTGCGTGATGCAGGCGCCCGTTCATGGTTTCAACTTCTATACCTGCGATTTTTCCGTAGCGTCTTCCTCCACCTTTGACGCCTGTAGCTTTGTCCGCAAAGATTTTTACATGGACATTCCTCGAAGGAACGTTCAAAAATCGTGCAACGGTCTGCTGAATGTGAACAAGCCCGGGCTCACGGAGAGATTCGTTGTCAATCACGACGGCGAAGTACTGACTGGGCGCATATTTTGCAAGCTCACGTTCAGCAATGGCTTGGGCTTTTTTAACAGTTTCTAATTTGTCTGGACGGATTTCACCCACGACGCGGACGGATAAGCCTGGTCCAGGAAATGGGGGTCGCTCAGAAAGTTCTGCCGGTAATCCCAAATATCTAGCGACTAGTCTCACTTGCGATTTATACAATGTTGCTAGAGGTTCGACGACTTTGAACCCGTAGCGTTCCATGGGGTTTATACCCATTTGCTCCAAAACATTATGTTGGGTTTTAACGCCGGCGACAGTTTCTACAATGTCGGCGAGGATTGTACCTTGCACAAGAATTGAACATTTTTCTGCGTTGGCGGTCTCACTCAGAACACGGTAGAAAGTTTCGCGGAAAACCTTTCGTTTTTCTTCAGCGTCTCTTAGGCCTTTCATGGCACTCAGGAAGCGTTCGCGGGCGTTAACTATCTTTATTGGAACTTTGAAGGGCTCTTTAGCTAGAACTTCTGCCACGTGTTCAGGTTCGCCTTCTCGCATGAAGGCATCATCCATTATTATACATAGTAGGTTTTCACCTATTGCCTTATGCGTTAACACGGCGCACGTGGTGCTGTCGACGCCGCCAGAAACCGCCACCAAGGCCTTTTCTTTGCCTATTACCCTCTTTATCCCTTCAATTTGGGTTTCCACGAACTTTTTCGCGTCAAATGGTTCCAATCTAGGCGACCTCAATCCTCTCAACTGCTTAAGTGATTTGCAGTTTCCAAATTTATGTATTTGCCACAATGAAAGATACACGCGTGTCTCTTAACAGATAAAAAATCAACTTGACCTCCAAAGACCATAAATTATTAAGTTTTAACAAACCAATTCTGATCAGGGTCCCATTTGAACTTAGCAACATTTAACTTATCGTCAATAAAACTTGAGCAGCAGAACACTGAATTTCAAATTATTTATTAAAAAATCGGCGATTTTCTTGACTTAAAAAAGGCGCTAGAGGGGGTCCTTTTGGCGAACAAGTTTTTCTTTTGCAGCGTCCATAATTATGAAATTCGAGAGTGAGTCGATGAAGACAGAGGACGTTAAGGCTTTAGCTATGGCTGTAAGAAAAATGAAAGAAAGTTACATGGGTACACTTCATGTTCTTAATGGAACAGCGAAAGAAGCGAAGGAAGCAAAAAACTTGTGGAAAAATGGGAAAAAGCCGGTCCTTATACAACTTGGTTTAGCTCTAATAGCGTTCCCCGAGCCTCTTGTAAGCGATATTGTAGGTACTTTTCTGGTGGCAACGGGAATGGTCCAAGAGGGAATTCGACGTCAGACTCTATATGTTGATGATTTGCCCAAAACGTTTCAGAGCTTATTGAAGGACTTGCAGGCTACTAGGGATCGTATTTAGTACTAAAGATCTGGGTTTAGGGTTAAATTTTATATTTGCAGCATGTCATCTAAATAACATATTTGGGGAGATTAGATGAAACTCGTAACTGTTCTGTTGCCAGAAGCTTATCTAGAAGGTTTAGATGAACTTGTAAGGGCTAATATGTATCCTAGCAGAAGTTCTGCTATAAGGTCTGCCGTTAGAGATTTGCTCAAGAAAGAACTTTGGGAGAAACGTGGAAGATAAAGAAGCACAGCGCATTTTGCTTCTTTGTCGGATCCTTCCTAACTCTTGAGTCTTTTAAGGTGGACCATGGTCCTGATTTTCTTGGCGGTTTCTGCTGGGTTTTCTGCCTGCGTTATTTCTCGTCCTACGATTAGGTAGCGGGCACCGGAGTTCAGAGTAGTTTCGATAGTTCCTCCTTGGGCGCCTATTCCGGGTGAGTATATTGGAATTTTTTCGCCCAGTATACTGTGTACTTCTCTTATCTTTTCTGGGTACGTTGCGCCTACCACGACGCCGTCAGCGTCCCATTTTAGGGCTTTTTTGGCGAATACAACATATTGGGGGGTTTTTTCGCCAGTTTCAGCATCGAATATGGTTTGCCCATAGCCTTCGGCAGCCCCTTTGTGGCTCATGTACGTTAGAAGAATTACACCTCTGTCAAGTTTGCGGGCTACGTTAAAGATGGGCTTTAAGCCTTCTTCCCATCCTATGAAGGGATTCGCTATCAACGCGTCGAATTCTACAGCATAGTAATATTCGGCTATAACTTGGTTCGTTGAGCCTATATCGTTGGCTTTGCAGTCCGCTATTGTCGCCAATCCGTGTTCACGTGCTTTTTTGACGAGTTTTTGGATTCCGTCGAAAACGCCGAGGGGAAGGATTAGGTGGTGGTTGATTTTCACGGCGCATATATAAGGATGAACTGCCTCTAAGATGCGCTCTGCTTTCAAGTAAAGACTTTCGTGGTTTCCTGTTTGTTCGAAGGGAAAATCAAGGGCTAAAACGATATTAGAACTCTTGATTTTTGTTGTTTCTTCTATTTTAGCGCGGAAGGACAAGGACAAGGCACCGCTTTCTATTTGGAGGCGGAACTAAAAACTTTTATTGTTTTGGCTTCTCCGCCAGAAACCAGGTTTATGTAAGAAAGTGTTGTTTCTGTGTCTTCTTCTAGTTGCTCATTTGTTACACTATGGCGCCATAACTTACTGCAAGATGCGCGCTGGGTTCTCTGAGTCTTGAGTGGAAATCGCTAATACAGTTGTGCGTTGACAGAGTTGTGACGATGGATGAGGGATGGTCTATATTGACTTCTAGTTTTTGGATACTATGAAGTCGCGGGCCGCTACGATTTTTTATACTACGCCCTTGTTTTCAACGTTGGTTGGCATTTCTTGTGTATGAAAAGGTTACCATTAGGAACGCTGCTGGTTCGATGATAGTTTTTGCTGAGGTTCTTCTGATTTTTATCATTTAGTAAAAAAGCGGTACAGTTTTATACTTCGTTTTTTTAAGAGGAAAGTTTGTGGTTGAAGGGTTTCTCATGGCTGTGTCTCCGAGTATTCGCGAAGTCCTAGGGAGGAGAGTTGCAGGCGAAATAATCCTTTCAGGTAAACCTGGGGCTACCATGCGGAAGTGGCGGGAGCTTTTTGCGGTTTCTCAGATGAGCCTTTCGGAGAAGATGATGCTTTCTTCTTCAGTTGTTAGCGATTATGAGAGCGGGAGGAGGAAAAGCCCAGGTGCGAAGTTTGTCAGGAGATTTGTTTGGGCTCTTTTGCAGATTGATGAAGAACGGGGGAGCCGTTTTATTCGTGAATTTGCCAAGTTGACGAGTTCGCCGAGCATGGCTATTCTGGATCTTCGCGAGTTTCCTATACCGGTTCGCGTGGAGTATTTGTGCAAGGCCATTAAGGGCGAGGTTGTAGCTTGCATCGACAAGCATGTTAAGGAAGTTTGCGGCTATACGGTTGTGGACAGCAAGAAGGTTGTTGAAGCTTTTTCTGGGTTAGAGTATGCTCAGCTTTTTGGCGCTACGACTGATAGGGCTTTGGTTTTTACGAATGTGGAGAATGGAGGTTTTCCAATGATGATCGTGCGGGTGAGCAGTTTGAAGCCACGGGTGGCAGTTTTTCACCGCACAAGGCCTGATGCAGACGCGATACGATTAGCTGAATATGAGCAGATACCGCTGATATATTCTTCTTTGCCGAGCGTGGAGCAGCTTGTGAAGTCTTTAAGGAAACTGTATCGTATTGCCCTTCGCAGAAAACTTGGAAGACCTGTTCGGCCGCCGCCCAAGATAAGTGCATAAGGGAAAAGCGAAATGATTAAGGTCGGATGTTGCGGTTTTCCAACGGCCATGAAAAGGTACTTTGAAAATTTCAGTCTCGTCGAGTTGAACAGCACTTTTTATCAGTATCCTCAGGAGAAAACAGTTGAGGGCTGGCGGAAGAGGGCTCCTGAAGGCTTTGAGTTCACTGTTAAAGCTCATCAGGACATAAGTCACAAAGCGAAAATGAAAGCGGAAGAGACAAGTCTTCACGTTTTTGAACGCATGAAGCGAACATGTAAGACATTGAACGCGAAGATTTTGGTTTTTCAAACTCCAGCCTCTTTTAGGCCGGAGAGGCTTGGGGACGCGGAGGGGCTCTTCAGGGCTGTGAAGCGTGAGGATTTGATTTTGGTTTGGGAGACCCGTGGACCTGCATGGGAAAGCCCGGAGGTTTTCGAGAAGCTCAAGCGTGTTTTGGAAGAGTTGAACGTTGCGCACGTTACTGATCCTTTTAGGATTTTGCCAGCTTTCATTGGCGAGGTTGCCTATTTTAGGCTTCATGGCTTGGGTGAGCAGATGTATTATTATCAGTACACGGATCATGAATTACGGAGGCTGAAGGAGCTTGTGTCGCCTTATGAGCGAAAAGCCAGTAGAATTTATGTTCTTTTTAATAATCTTGCCATGTTTGCGGATGGTGCGCGATTTATGGCATATTTGTCTAAAGGAGTTTTTCCTAAGGTTACGGGTTCAGTGGGTTTAGCTTCCGTTAAGAGTGTTGCGGAGAAGGTGCGGTACCCCGCTGCGAAGAGTATGCTGCTTAAGAGGCTTGGGTGGCAGCTTGTCGAAGTCGAGGAAGGAAAGCAGATGCGTTTAGAAGCGCTCTTAACTGATTTGCACTCTAAGAGTTACGAGAGCGCGGAGCAGCTGATTGGTGAGATAAGGGCGGTTGAGGGTTTAAGGGACTAAGCCATTCTTCTTTTTTGGAAAACCTGTTTTAACAGTTTGAAATCTTCTGTTATTCGTTGCTTGTATTTCGCGCTGTATAGCGCCGCGGCTGGATGGAACGTTGGAAAAACCGATATCTGCAGGCCTAGAATAGAAGCAGAGTAGAATTTTCCGTGAGCTTGGGTTATTCCGTTAAAGGTTAAAGCGGCTTTGGAGAAAATGTAAGCCGTGGAATGGTTTCCAAGGGTTGCGATAAATCTCGGTTGAATTGCCAAGATTTGCCTGCTTAAGTACGGCGTGCAAGTTTGGATTTCAGCGGGCAAAGGCTCACGGTTTTTGGGTGGCCGGCACTTCAAAACATTGCAGATAAACACGTCTTCTCTTGCCAAGCCAGTTTCGGTCAGCATTGTGTCAAGAAATTTTCCAGCACCACCAACGAAAGGCCTCCCTTGAACATCTTCCCAGTAGCCTGGCGCTTCACCAACAAACATGATTTCAGTGTCAGCGTCGCCGTCACCAGGAACAGCGTTCTTGCGAGTTTTCCAAAGGGGACATTTAGTACAAACGATTACTTCTGCTGCAATTGCATCCAAGAGTATCTTCTTAGACAATCATGTATTCTCTCCGATGTAGGTTTCTTTCTTATCCTTATTCAGTCTTGGTGTTAGAGGTTTATGTGAATTTAAATTTTAGATTCGTTGAAAAAATAGAGTAGCGCGCTCTCATGATTGATGATAAAAAGTGTCAAATAATCTCTGTTTCGAGTTTTCTTGTCTTCACGTCTATTGAGGCGAGAGTGTTGTTTTTGATCAGTGTCCATGTTCCGTCAAGATGCAAGAGTGTTAGTGCGAGCGCTAAAGAAGCGCGCCTTTTGGGGGAAAATCGTTAGTATATCAATTGTACCGCAAGCTTCATCGCTGTTAGACGAGCGCACTAGTTTAGAACCACATTGTTGCAGTGGCATTGAGAGCCAGGTCGTTCAGTGTGGCCGCACCTACGATCTTCACACCAGGAATAAGGTTCACCTTTTCCCAGCCCAGCATTTGTTTTGAGGCTTCACAAACATCGATTTCGATTCCCATTTCCATTGTTTTCTTCAGCATTTCTGCAATACTAGGGAATGTTCCAAGCTTTATCTTCTCAGCTGCCTCGGGAAGTAGTATCCTGAGCGCGGAACCCAAATAGTACAATTTGGGTTTCAGGCCCATAACTTTCGCAGTCTGAGCAAGAACCAGAGGAGAGTATTGCCTTTCCGGATTGTCGCTCGTCTGCACGTACAGGATGAATTTTTCATCTTTCAATCTTTTCACCTCCTTTTATTATTCTCCTTTTGCTTGTCACCATGCTCTTTTACTATTCAAGATGGGACAGGTAAACATCGAACATGATCCCAGGCTTTTCTTTTTTCTAGGGTCGAAAAAAGGGAAGTTTAGGGCATGCATAAAACGGGGCTTACTGGAAAGGTTTTCATTGCACCAAGGTCATGTCTTGTCCGCAGCAGACCAAGGTTCCTGCACCTGCTTCAAGCACCTGCACCTTGTTTCCACAAACCTCACAAAGGTAGATTTCGCCCTTGTTTGTCAAGTAAAGTCCACCTCCTTTTCCTCAATCATTGCTTGTGCTATCGCATTTCAGCTCTATTTTTTGATTGCCTTCTTGACTTTCTGCATCATGTCTGGTGGGAATGGTGCTTTCATGTTGTGTACCTTTGCGGCATGTTCCGTTATCTTCTTCATGAGTTCTTCTTCAGTTTTTGCAGTTGCCTCAAAGTCGCATTTCATACCCAAGTCTTTGCATTTAAAAGATGGCGTTTCAATCACCTCCATTCGCGAATCACGCATGAGTCACATATGGTTGACGAGAAGCTTCTTTTCTTCTATGTTTCTTCAGCTTCTTCTCACTGAAGCATTTGCTGCCGGTTGGACAGTACTTTTCAGAGTGAAACGTGAATAGTTTGAAGAGCGGTTTCATCGTCTCATAATTCAAGGAATAGATTTGCTGTTTCTTTTTTCTCTCTTTGAAGACAAATCCGCATCTTTCTAACGGTTTAAGATTGTGAGAAATCATGCTTTGCTCCTGCTTTAACTTCCGTGAAATGTCACTCACACTTTTTGGTCCATTATTCAGAGCTTCTAGAATTGCCAAGCGTGTTGGATTTGCCAACGTCCCGAAGAATAAGTAGCAAGTCTCAGTCAGCCCAAATTTCATACACATCAACTCATATGATATATATTTCATATGAATAATCTCTCATATAAACCTTTCAGTCAGCCCTCTAAAAAAAGTATATGCTAGTCTTCTCCCGTGCAGACCTTTTTTTTCTCATACAGACTTCGAGCGACCTATGCTGCAAACAGCTGCGCGCGCGTTTGGGTTAAGCGTTAGCAAAGGGTTTATAAGCTTGATGTTACAGTAGCATTGGAGTTCTATTCCAACAAAAAAAGTGACACTTGGAAGGAGTAGGGAAGTAGTGAAGAATGTACTTAGCATGGATTGCGCTGGCTACTGGAGCCCTTGCAATGGTAATCGTAGCATACTTGACTTTCTCGATCTACCGCGAAGACCCTGGAACTCCTCAAATGCGTGAAGTAGCTAGGTACATAAGAAACGGTGCTAAGACTTTTCTCAAGAGACAATACAAAACGATTCTGGTTTTTATTTTTGCACTGTCACTTCCAATTGCAGCAATTTTCCGTTCGGCAGAAATAATTCTCTCTTTCTACTGTGGAGCATTGCTTTCCCTAGTAGCTGCGTATATCGGGATGAACGTCGCTGTCCGAGCAAACGTTAGAACAGCAAGAGCTGCAGCCACATCCCCAGCAAAAGCATTTACCCTTGCCTTCAGAGGAGGAGGCGTAATGGGACTGTCAGTCGTCGGACTAAGCCTGATCGGAATAAGCGTGCTATACCTTCTATACGGGCACAGAGAACCAAATTTACTAGTCGGATACGGGTTTGGAGCAAGCCTTGCTGCTTTATTCGCACAATTGGGCGGAGGAATCTTCACGAAAGCAGCGGACATAGGTGCTGACCTAGTCGGCAAAATCGAACAACGCATACCGGAGGACGACTATAGAAACCCAGCTGTGATTGCGGACCAAGTAGGCGACAACGTAGGCGACTGCGCCGGAAGAGGCTCAGACTTATTCGAGTCATTAAGCGATGACTATGTAACTGCACTGATCATCAGCTGGAGCATCTTTCTAGGAACCTCCAGAGTAAGCGCAACAATGTTTCCGTTCGCTTTGGGCATTTCAGGGGTTCTAGCCACCATAATCGGAGTCTTCGTTGTTAGAAGTTGGAAAAATGTCAGACTAATAATGTCTTTCAACGTCGGGTTATTTACTACAGCTGCAATCGCTACCGCAGGCGCATATATTGCTTCAATGTGGCTTTTCGACGACATACGGATCTTCTATTGTGCATTGAGTGGTATAGTCGCTAGCACTGCCGTAGGACTTATTGTGCAATATTACATTGGCGCCGATGGAGGACCAATCAGGCAGATGGAAGAAGCGTCAAAACGTGGAGCCGCCATGAACCTCATAACAGGCATGTCTTACGCCCTTCAAAGCCCATTTATACCGTTCGTTTCTATGATCGGCGCAGTCCTATTTTCATATGTTATAACTAATGGCTCTATCTATGGTGTTGTCGCAGCAAACCTAGGAACCGACTTGGCCATTGGAATAATAATGGCAAGTGATACATTCGGTCCAATCAGCGACAACGCGCAAGGAATAACACAAATGGTTGGAATGTCTGCAAAAGCCAACGGAACATTGCAAAAACTCGACTCCATGGGCAATACTACAAAAGCCTATGCAAAGGCATTTGCCACAGCATCTGGAACCGTTTCAACAGTTGTATTATTTGCCACATACAGTCAAGTGGTAGGACTCTGGGCAGCCAGGTTGAGTCAAGCTTTAGTGATTGGAATTTTGATCGGCGCAGTAATCCCCTTCGTCTTCTCATCTTTCACAATTGGAGCAACAGCGAAGGCAGCTTTTGAAATGGTTGACGAAGTCAGGAGACAGTTTAAGGAGAATCCAAGCATCTTAGAACATAAAGCAAAGCCGAACTATGAAAGATGCGTTGACATTAGCACAAAGAATGCCCTAAAGAAAATGGTTCTACCAACTTTCCTAACTTTGGCATCCCCACTTCTTATAGGTTTTATACTAGGGCCATACGCGTTAGGCGGCATGCTACTAGGCGGAACATGCACAGCAGCACTCCTAGCATCATTCTTCACCTTCGGCGGAGCGTTATGGGACAACACCAAAAAGCGCATAGAAGCTAAAGGATTCTGGGTCAAAGGAACCCCAGCGCATACAACAGCGGTCGTTGGAGACACTGTGGGCGACCCATTGAAAGATGTGGCAGGCCCATCACTGAACATCTTCATGAAGTTAACAAACATGACAGCGCTACTAATAGCTCCATTATTGCTTTCTACCACTCCGTTAATAACATTGGTATAGCCACTGTGAGAGTAGGCAATCGGTAACACTAAAGTTGATTCTGCCTGATTAACCATCCGAATCTCAAGCTCCTGCAACTCCTTCAGATAGCAGGTTACTTGAAAGCTGTGTCAACAACATTAACGATCGGTCCAGAATAGAATAGCGCGTGCGTAACCATTGAAAAGGGTCTGTTTGGAGATCAAATAGCCGACGAATACCATGTCAAAGTAGCTAGAGATGCCGAGGAAGCCGTAAGGCTTGTAGAAGTCGGCTTCAAGTATGTAACAGGCAACTACAACGACGGAGGTAAAATCTTTCGAAGACGAAAATAGAAGAATTAAACCAAAAGCAAGAAAATATAGGAAAAGGTTTTTAGCCTTAGATATGGCGAAATCTCCCGCAAACTCCCCTTTTTTCTATTTTTCTTTAGACGCTAGAAATTGCGACTGTGAAATTATGATCCGCGAATTTTTTTTAAGGAGGTTTTTCAGAGATTGGCAAGTGTTCCATGCCAATTCAAGTAGGGCAGACCCAAGTTTGTTTTACGATTTGTATCGAGTTTTCGGCGTCTGCGACATAGTTGTTGCTTAGGCGTTATCTGCTCTTACTGTGAGTTCGCTTTCGCGCTCGGTCGCTCCTTTTACCTTTTAAGCTTTTCCCGGCGCGCACGTGCTCTTTTAGTTTTTGATTAATTCTGCTACAGTCCTGAGCAAAGTGCTGCGTACGTGTTTGGCTATTCTGTCGTAGGCCTCAAAGTTTTCGATGGTTGGAAATGCAGCTTCTGAAGAGTCGTAGGAGTACTTTTGCCATATTCTCACGCACTGATGTTTTTTATAAGGCTCTATCTCCACGTTGGGTGGTCGACGATGGGAAAGAAAATAGTGTTTTAGGTCAGAATCGCTATTCAAGACCTGTGCCAGGTTTATGCTGCTCAACACTTTTTCCTCCCACTTAAGATCGACGATTTCTCTCTTTAAGAAGCCTTTTCTAACTGGCTTTAACTCCACCTTCAACCAATCCTCCAAACCCTGCACCTTCGCTCGCACTACATAGTTGCATCGGTACTTGGTTTCATAGTTTGGCGCTTCCGGGGTTCCCCCAGACTCTACCATGTACCACGCCAGTTCTACCAAGTCAATGTTGCGGTTCGCAATCCTAGCGGCACCCGTAACGATTATGCCTGGCCAGTCGCTCAAGAACAGCCTCTTCTTGAACTTAACCACGGTCGCGTCCAAGCCCATCCGTTTAAGATGCTCACACAACGCTTCGACTTTGGCCTCATCCATTCTTTTGTTTTTCTCTTTCCGTTCTTTGATTTTGTCCCTCATTCTCTTGAACAATCTTCTTCCTTCCCTAAACCGGCTTCATATCGGAGGTCGGATTCAGTCGCCGTATCCTTCCACCCACGCGTATCCTAGAGCACCACTGCGCACTCTTACCCAACACATGCTCCCAATATCATGTTCATTATAAAAACTTTCACTAACCACAAAGGAGAACCGGCGGCTTCCATCTAGTGTCTCGCCTTTCAGCCTGTACCATTCACCATAGTCATCAGTCGACCATTGAGTCCATTTATCTACAACTTTCAATTGTATCACCTGAGGAGGACTCGTATCCCACCTCCTGTTATAGTCATGGAGGCCTCCAAAGATGAATGGAGTTATTATGAGCAGGTTAAAAAAGGCAACTTTTATGAACGCAGTCAAAATCTTGCGGTCTGGAGCAAGCTTCTTTCGTCCAAGCCAAGCAAAAGCGAAAGTTCCCAAGACAGCAACAGGAACCACTGTCTTATACAAATCAATTATAAGGGCATCATTTATTGTTTCACACAGCGCTGAAGGCCCAGGAAAAACCGTCGTGACAAAGGCGTACCCCAAACCAGCTACCGCAAGCCCCCCATAAAGAAACCAGCGAAAATCCTTTAGCTTATGACCTAAAAGGACTCCGACTCCCGCAATCAGAACAAAGAGTAAGAAAGAGAGTACGGGCACTGTTGGGAGGAATATTATTGCTACCCAGATTCCTATCGCAATTAACGCAACTCCTAAGACAAAGCCTGCCAATTCCCTGTCTTTTTGGGACAATTCCACGTCTACTGATTTTCTTCCACGTTTCACACAGTAGATGCCTAATCCTATAAGAATGAAGGTGATGAGTATGAGCGCTACTATGTCAAGCGAGGGCGCACTTCTAGAATCAACAGCAGCTACAATGAAAAGCAAGCAGGCAGTCACACTGACTGAAAGTAATATGACTCCTGACAAAAACCACAGTCTTCCTCTTCGACCGCTTGGGTTTTTCAGACTTTCCCCCCGATTTAGAATTGAGCAGTGACTACTATACAAAGGTCTGCAAATGCCATTTAAGAGTTGCCAAAAACACCAAGACTCAACCGTATTCTGTCAAATAAGCCCTCATTTTACCCCTCTGAAAAGAAGAATAGCTAATAAGCCTTCAAGTGAATAGCTTTTAAACCAAATCTCAGTATCAGAAATCTACGAAACACCTGGGAGGTTTTTTATGAGCGAAGAGTCAAAGAGAATAACTGAGGCCGAAGCATGGTTTAACAAAGGTATAGCTTTTGTTAACATGGGCAAGTTTAAGGAAGCTCTCGACTGCTTCGACAAAGCATTGAAGTTGCAGCCAAACAACGGATACATATGGAACTGCAAGGGTGCGGTTTTAAAGCAGCTAGGCAGGCAAAAAGAAGCCTTGAACTGTTGCAACAAAGCCGTGGAGTTGCAACCAGACTTCGCCGTCGCATGGGACAACAAAGGTGCAATATTGTTGGACCTGAACAGGTTTGAGGAGGCCTTGGACGCTTTCGACAGAGCATTAAAGTTGCAGCCAGACTACGTGCGCGTGTGGTACAATAAGGGTGAGGTTTTGGGTGACCTTGGCAGGTTTGAGGAGGCAATTAACTCCTTCAAGAAAGTGTTAGAGTTGGAGCCAAATAATGAAAGCGCATGGGCCTTCAAAGGCATGTATTTGCAAAAACTGGGTAGACATGAAGAAGCACTGAGTTGTTATGATAAGCTCTTGGAATTGCAGCCGCGCAGAGCAAACACTTGGATTTGCAAGGGGGCAATTTTGGGCATACTCAAAAGGTTTGAGGAAGCGCTAACCTCCTTCAACAAGGCTTTGGAGTTACAGCCAAACAACGCATTCGCATGGATCCATATAACTGAAACATTTGACAAAATGGGTAGGTATGAGGAAGTGGTGAAGTCCGTCGACAGATTATTGAAGTTGCAGCCGAAAAACGCTGACGCATGGTACACGAAGGGCAGAGCGTTGACCTGGCTGAATAGGCATAAAGAAGCCCTAGACTCTTTCAACAGGGCTTTGAAGTTGCAGCCAAACGACGAAGGCGCATGGTACGGCAAAGGCACGGTATTTCATAAGTTCAGAAAATACAAGGAAGCCTTGGACTGTTACAATAGAGCCGTGGAGTTGCAACCAAACGACGCCGACGCATGGTATAATAGAGGCATGGCGTTAGGTGCCCTCGGCAGGTTTGAGGAGGCAGTTAGCTCCTTCAACAGAGTATTGGAGTTGCAACCAAACAACGAACACCCCTGGTTAGGCAAGGGTCATGCTTTAGAAAAACTCGGGAAAAACGGCGAAGCGAGTATTTGTTTCAAAAAAGCAGAAGAATTAAGGCAGAAGACTTCTGGCCCAAAATAAACCAAGCGGGATCTCTGCTTTCTACTAGAGGATCTCTGGAATTAGTGGTTTATGGGCGAATGTTTGCGACGCTGCGTATGTGTTGGGCTATTCTGTCAAAGGCTTCAAACGTTTCAGCAGTTGGAAACGCAGACACCAGGTGCTGGTTAGGTCGATCTGTCCATTCATCCACCCACACTTGTCTCATCCTAACACATTGGTGCTCTTTATACGGGATGATCTCCACGTTGGGTAATGTAGCCAGCTTATGTCGACTCCAAAGAGATTCCTGGGACAAAGTCACTTTGTCTGGTGGATACAATACCTTTGTTATGTCAGCGTCGTTGTTTAAGACCTGCGCGAGTTCGTTTCCCACCCACTTAAAGCCGACAAGTTCCGATTTTAAAAAGCCTTTCTTGACGGAGACTGGCTCACTTTCAGCCTTCAGCCGATCCTCCAAACCGTCCACCTTCACCTGTACTACATAGTTGCAGCGATATCTGTTCCACCTGCCCCAATAATCATCTCCCCGCCATAAGTCATAAACGTCTCGTTGCCATTCTATCAAGTCAATATTTCGATTCGCAATCTTGACCGAGCCCAAGAGGGTGAAATTCCACTCAACCGAAGTTTTCAACTGCTTGTGTTCTTTCGACTCCACAGTCGCGTCTACGCCCATCAGTCTAAGATGCTCGCATAACGCTTCGATTGCCCTCGCTTCCTCTCTTTTTATCTCCTCATTCCTCGTAAGCATTCTCTTGTATCTCTTCGTTCGGGGATATAGTAGCAGTAAGGCTCCCAATATCAGACAAAATAGTCCGGGAATAGCAACGTCGGGCACGCCAAATAGTAATAATCCAAGGCAAATGAGGATTGCCGACATGAAGTATAAGCTCGCGCGCCTATAGCGCTCGCTTATATGTGGCACCTTTACTGAATACATTGATTTGTTCTGCTCCAAACAGCAACTCGCTATTCCTCGTTAATTAAGCTAGCGCGCGATTTACGGGCGAACGTTTGCGATGCTGCGTATGTGTTGGGCTATTCTGTCGTAGGCTTCAAAAGTCTCGATGGTTGGAAACGTGTTTTTAACATAATTTGTCCCGAACTTCTGTCTTATGATGCATTTGTGTTCCTTGTGAGGTATAATCTCCACATGTAAGAATGACGTCGGAACCTGAGAAAGAAAATGTTTTCTTAGGTTAGCGTCGCTGTTCAAAATCTGCGCCAATTCTTTTCCCTCCCACTTAAAGTCGACAGTTTCTCTGCTGAAGAAGCCCTTCATGACGGGCTTGGATTCCGCCTTCAACTTATCCTCCAAACCATCCACCTTTGCCTGAACCACATACTGGCATCGATACTCGTTCTCAACGGATCCATATTCTCCGAAACTTCCCCATCTCTGCCACCACAATTCTATTAAGTCGATATTTCGGTTGTTAATCCTGACGGAGCCCATGACCCATCCCTCATAGACTTGAGCTGGGGGTTTGATGCCTTTCTTATATTCTTGCGACTCTATGGTGGCGTCCAAGCCTATCCGTCTAAGATGCTCACACAAATCTTCGATAGCGGTCTCCCCTTCTTTGGATTTCTGTCTTTGCCAGTAAAGCATTCCGATAATTGGAATCCAACCCAATAAGCTTATAACAATGGCGTCAAACCAGCTCAAGACCTGATGTGTACCGGCTACACCTGGGATTACAAAAATGGAGTCGATGATTCCGAGATTCGCGAGTATGAAGTCTACACCTAGTAATATCAGCACTCCCAAGGTTAAGTAAAGCAGGATTCTTAGAAAATTGCGCATCTTTTCTTGTCGCCTCCTACGGATGAATGCCTGCGATCCTACGTACGTGTTTGGCTATTCTGTCAAAGGCCTCAAAGGTCTCAATAGTTGGAAACGCAGACTTTGGTAAAGGGTAATCTGCCCACATCCTGACGCGTTCGAGTATTCTGTCAGGGGTTATCTCCAAGTGCTGAAAAACTGTATCTTTAATGTGAGACAAAGTGTTTCTTAGGTTGGCGTCGCTGTTCAAGAGCTGTGCCAGTTCCCCTCCCTCCCACGTGATGTCGACAACTTCCCAGCTTTTGGGGTCCTTTTGGACTGTGACTGGCTTTGCTTTTGCCTTTAGCTTATCCTCCAAACCATCTACCTTTGCTTGTACCACATAGTTGCATCGATAAATGTCGAGATCTATGGCGCGGTCATTAATTATTAGTGCGCGCGAGAGCTTCACCTTCTCCAATTCTATCAAGTCTATATTTCTGTTCGCAACTCTGATGGAGCCAGTGAATGGGAAATCGAGAAATTGAGTGAGAAAAAGATCCGATTGAGGATCAAAGAAGAGAAGCATGATGATAGCAAAAATGACGACGCCGATGCCGACCCCCATCCAAAGTGTCTCCGTACTGGTGAGCAGGCCCATGAAACCCGTCGAAAGCAGTGCGAAGATGAGCAGGTATATTACAATTGGAGAAGATCTTGTCCAGAACCCGATCGGTGGTGGTTTTGACTCCACGGTCGCCTTCAGGCCAATCTCTCTAAGATGCTTACACAATGCCTCGACGTAGGTCTTCCATTCGGATTCCGTTCTTGCGGATCTCCTGAGCATCATCACTCGAGTCAGGATTAGTGGGACAGGTGCGAGAAATGAGAAAAACAGACCCATTAGTCCGTAGGTGTACGCCCCAGGACCTGGAGGCAGACCCCTGGTGACCCCTAGGATCATGCATACTGTGAAGAATACGCCTAAGATAATCAGCACTTCCGAGGCTAAGTAAACCAGAATTTTCAACCGGTCGGCTTTCATTCTCAAACCTCCTTTAAGCTTGCTAGCTGACTAATTGAAGACAAACCATGTCAGATCGCATCGACAATCTCGCCAGCACCAGCTTCAGCGCGCGCATGCTATAGAACTTGCTTAGCCTCTTCCTTTATCGTGCATTATGCGTGTGTGTTTTATTTTTTTGTTTTAGCGCTCTCGATGTATTTCGCCATATTCTCTAACGGTTGTCCGGCGGTGTCCTTAACTCTGGACCAGAAGAGTCTGCCCATGATACTCCCCAGGATTCCTTTGAAGCGAATGTCGGAAGACCAAGTTACCTTTGTCCCTTCAGGGACTTCCTCAAATAACTGGACGCCTCTACCGAGAATCGGGCCTTCTAAAAACTCTATTTCAATCTTCTCCTGCGGATGGAGCGTCCACCTTTCGGTCATCGTGACTTCTCTGCCTCCCTCAGTTCCCACGCCCCTGATCGTCATCGTATTTCTATCTCGGTTAAGAATGTCAACAGACTTGGAGCCCGGCCACCATTTAAGCATCGATTCAGGGTCAGCCGCGACCTCCCAGACCTTGCCTCTCGGCGCCTTGATAACCTTGGAGAACTCAACTTTTGGCAACTCTCTTTCTCACCCCCACGTTTCGAGTCTGGCATCAACGAAAGGGAACCCTTCAGAAGATACCTCGCGTATGATTCACGTTTGTTACTCATTTAAAACTTGTGGGACCTCATTTAGCGCGCGCGTCCGCGGTTCAATAAAAGCCTTTGATGCTTTCATGCCTTATAGTATTCGAGTTTGTGTGGACTTAAAGTTTTTTTCCAAAACAGGTAAACCTTTGTCTGCAAGAGGAAACCGCAGACTTTGATTAGGTGCGCGAGCCTTTCAAGGCTGGCTTTCATAACTTCTTCCGTGTAAGCTTCTTTTCTTCCGAATGGCATGTGGCAGAAGAAGTATTTCATGAAACGTGCGTGGCTGTGCTTGATGAAGGCTTCTTTGATTTTCGCTATGTCTTTGTCGCTTAGGGTCTGTAGTTTGTTTAAAACGTATTTTTCGCTTCCCAGCAGCTGAATGTTGAAGTCAAGCTGCTGGAGGATTTCAGCAATTTTTAGGCTTCTTTCGTGGGCGGCTGTTCGGCTATTTTTCGCATTCCTGCCTTCTCCGCGAAGGGGTTGTATTTTGCCATGACTGCAGGCATCTCCACATAAGGCGTTCCAGCTAAAGGCAGGGTTTCCCTCACAAGTCTCGCGCCTAAGCCTGCCGTGCGATACTTTGGATGCACAACAACCCGGCTGATTATGCTCAATTTTTGGTTAAGCTCTTTCATCGGCATCTTCGGCAAGACAAGTCTTCGACCGCGCGCGCTAGAAAAAGCTATCAACTACAACGCAGACAAATAGCCGCCAAACTTAAGAACCCAAGGCTTATGCAAGTCAGCTTTCACACTTTCCGCCATTTCAAAGCAACAGTGGAATACCACAAAACCAAAGATCTCCTACACGTCATGCAACTCCTAGGCCACAGAAACATCAAAAACACACTCGTATACACGCAACTAGTAAACTTCGAAAACGACGACTACCACTCAGCCACAGCCAAAACCATAGAAGAAGCACAGAAACTAATCGAGACAGGCTTCGAATACGTATACACCCACGACAACATAATGCTATTCCGAAGACGCAAATAGACGACTATGCTAAAATCCTAAACAACTTAGGAAAAGGTTTTTAGTTTAGTTGCTATATGAAAGTCTGCAAATGTGTGTAGAGGATACTGTGAGGTTGATGTTATGTCTGTGTTTGCAGCACCGGGAGCATATGATCGTGCCATAACCGTGTTTTCGCCAGACGGGCGGCTCTTCCAAGTTGAGTACGCGATGGAATTGGTGAATCGTGGAGCAACAATTTTGGGAATACAATGCTCTGAAGGAGTGGTTTTGGGAGCGGAAGAAAATGTTGAGGTCCTTGAAGAAGCAGAATATTCTTGGAAGATTTTCAAAGTTGACGAGCATGTAGGCGCCGCCATTGTGGGTTTAAGCTCCGACGCTAGAGTTCTTATAGACCAGGCGCGGATATACGCGCAGAGTAACAAGTTAACCTATGACGAGCCTCTGGATGTGGAAGGTGTAACAAAGAGAATATGTGACATACAGCAAATGTATACGCAGCACGCGGGTGTTAGACCTTTTGGAGTTTCATTAATCTTCGGTGGCGTAGATAAAACGGGAACCCGTGTTTTCGGAACTCACCCGAGTGGAACATACAGGGGCTATAAGGCCACAGCTTTAGGAGCTGGAAGAGAAACGGTAGTAACCATATTGAAGGATGAATACCGCGAAGATATGAGCCTTGAAAATAACATTAAGCTCGCAATAAAATGTTTAATAAAAGCCTTGGAAGCGCGACAGTTGCCCCCCAGAATAAAGATTGCAGTTATTCCGTCCACGACAAAGAAAATGGAAATGCTAACCGATGAAAAGATTGACGACTACGTGAAAGAGTTAGGTTTGGGCAAGTGAGACTTTAATGAGCGATAAGTTCACCGTTGCACGTTTAACAAAAGATAGCGAACACTTTGAGGTTCTTGTAAAACCCCAAAAAGCGTTAGATTACCGCATGGGAAAAATAGCCTCCTTAACAGAGGTTCTAGTTACTGAAACAATATTCTTGGACGCAAGTAAGGGCACAAAAGTCTCTGAAGAAAACTTGCGCAAAAATTTCGGAACATCCGAAGCGCTGAAGATTGCTGAAATAATACTGAAAAAGGGGACACTGCAGCTTACCACGGATCAAAGAAGAAAAATGGTTGAAGACAAACGAAGGCAGATAATAGATTTCATATCGAGGCAAGCTGTTGATCCGAAAACAAACTTGCCACACCCACCTTTACGAATAGAGAACGCTATGGAGCAAATTCGCTATTCAATCGACCCCTTTAAGCCTGTGGAGGAGCAGGCGAGGGAAATAGTGAAGTTGTTGCGCCCAATTTTGCCATTGAAAATAGAGCAAGTGTCAGTGGGTGTCCACATACCTGCTGAATACTCAGCCAGGGCTTATGGAACAATAAAGGTGTTTGGAACGATAAAACGGGAAGAGTGGCGTGCGGACGGTTCATGGTATGGGGTATTAGAAATACCCGCAGGCTTATACGCTCCATTTCTGGATAAACTTGGAAACGTAACTAAAGGAAGTGGAGAAGCAAAAATAGTTTCTTGAGTTAATTTATGGAGGGATTCATGTAGATCATGCCAACATTTTTTGAGGGAAGACAACTTGTAACGCCAGGAGATTTACTCGCGGAAGGCGACTACATAGCAGGCGACAACACGTACGTAGAAGGTAACAAAATATACGCCTCACGAGTCGGACTGGTGGATTACGAGAACAAAAAAGTGAACGTTGTAGCCTTAAAAGCATTTTACATTCCGAAAGTAGGAGACATCGTGATAGGTACAATCGTGGAGGTGGGATTCAGCGGATGGACAGTAGACATAAAAGCGCCATACGGAGCCCTTTTGAGGGCGTCAGACGTTTTAAGCAGACCCTTCAAACCGCAAAACGATGAATTATCTCAGGTTCTCAATGCAGGAGATCTGATTGTTGCAAAAATAGCTTCTTATGATAGAGCACATGACCCGCAGTTGACTGTTGGTGAACCTGGTCTGGGAAAGATAACTCGCGGGCAAATAATGAGAATTACTCCGACAAAGATTCCGAGAGTCATAGGCAGAAAAGGCTCGATGATATCTATTATAAAACAAGAAACAGGCTGTCAAATAATTCTGGGAGTTAACGGAGTGATCTTAATCACAGGTAAGAATCCAGAGGACGAAGAGCTGGCAGTCATGGCTATCAGAAGAATTGAAGAGGAATCCCACACAAGCGGTTTGACGGACCGCATAACACAGATGCTTAAGGAGGCAAAAGTAAAACGGGAGGAAAGTAAAAATGAACCAAAAAATTGAAAAATTAATTGATAAAAAAGGTTTGAGGTTGGATGGTAGGAAACCGGACGAATTAAGACCGGTGAAAATTGACGTAGGCATCCTAGCAAATGCTGATGGTTCAGCATACATCGAACAAGGAAAGAACAAGATTCTAGCGGCCGCGTTTGGGCCGAGGGAGTTGCACCCGAAGCACTTGTCACTTTCAGACAGAATGGTTTTGAGGTGCCGTTATCACATGGCGCCTTTCTCTGTTCAAGAGCGCAAATCACCAGCGCCTTCAAGGAGAGAAGTGGAGCTTTCTAAGGTCATCAGAGAGTCACTTGAACCAGCGATTTTTATTGAACAATACCCTCGAACAGGCATAGACATCTTTGTTGAGGTTTTGCAGGCTGATGGAGGAACAAGATGCGCAAGCATTACAGCAGCGTCTTTGGCTCTGGCGGACGCAGGTATCCCAATGCGGGATTTGGTAGTCGCGTGTGCCGCAGGGAAGGTTGACGGTACGATAGTTTTGGATTTGATGGATACTGAAGACAAGGTTGGAGTGGCCGATGTCCCGGTAGCTCTTATGCCTAATTTGAATGCGATAACGCTGCTGCAGATGGATGGAATATTGACCCTTGAAGAGTTTGAGAAGGCAGTGGATCTTGCCATTGCAGGCTGCAGAAAAATTTACGCCATGCAAAAAGAAGTTTTTAAAAATAAGTATGTGAGCATCAGAGAGGTTGAAGAATAGTGTCCTCATTAATTACTCGAGTAAGACAGAAACAGATTGTGCAGTTAATGGCAAAGGGAAAACGACTCGACGGCAGAGGTCTAAACGATTATCGGGAGACAAAAGTTGAACAAGGAATAATTGAAAGGGCGGAAGGGTCTGCCAGAGTGCTCCTTGGAAAAACAGAAGTTCTCGTGGGAACAAAAATTGAAACTGGCGAACCCTTCTCCGACACACCCAACGAAGGCGTGCTGACTGTAAATGCAGAGCTTGTGCCTTTGGCTTCGTCAACCTTCGAGCCTGGGCCACCGGACGAAAATTCCATAGAGCTTGCCAGAATTGTTGATAGGGGAATTAGGGAGTCAAAAGCTATAGATGTGGAAAAGTTGTGCATTGAAGCAGGAAAGAACGTTTTTGTCGTTTTTGTGGATGTTTACGTGCTTAACCATGATGGAAACTTGATAGATGCCTCGGCTTTAGCTGCTTTAGCAGCTTTGCTTAACGCGAAAATGCCCAACTATGAAATTGAGGAAGGCCAAGTGAAGATCAAGCAAGGTTACACGCCGCTTCCGATAAAGAGGCATCCTGTAACAGTTACTTTCGCGAAGATAAACGACAGACTAGTTGTTGATCCGTGGCTGGAAGAAGAGCAGGTGATGGACGCTAGACTTTCTATGGCAATTGATGACGACGGCAACATATGCGCGATACAGAAGGGTGGAACTGGATGCTTCACACAGCAACAGGTATTCGAAGCCGCGAAGATAGCTAGGGAAAAAGCTGGCGAAATACGGAAAAAATTAGGCTGGTGAAATGGTCGTGGGTAGAGCAAAAAAAGTCGGGTCAACCCGCGGTTTTGGAACACGGTATGGTGCCACTGTTAGGAAACGCTACATCAAAGTGGTCACTGAACTGAAGAGGATTCACAAGTGCCCCCGGTGTGGATTCCAAAAGGTTAAGAGGGAAAGCGTAGGCGTCTGGGGCTGCAGAAAATGCGGCTTCACATTTACGGGCGGGGCGTACACACCGACTACAAAGCTTGGAGTTGTGTCGAGACGCGTAGCTAGAGGAGCGCCTATAGAAGAAGGAACGAAGGCAGTAGCAGAAGATGAACATGGATAGGGGCTCTTCTGGTTTCTGCTTTCAGATGATTGCCTAAAAAGGGGCCACCGGTAGCATTGCATTCGAGCATAGAGGTCAATCCTATGAAGGCGAAGGCTGTTGTACGTTTAGAGTTTCCTTCAGAAAAGCACTTAAACATAGTCTGTAGAGCCTTGATGCCTGAAGTTGAGAGGACAACGACCACACGCTCCAGAGTGAGTTTAAAGAAGGAGGGCACATTTTTAGTTTTGGAAGCGCAGGCTAAAGATACAGTTGCTTTGCGAGCGGCGCTAAATGCCTACCTAAGATGGATAAACTCGACGGCAAATGTTTTAGAAACTTTGAAAAATATTTCTTGAATCTATCTGAGTTTGACAAGTCAAGGCTCTGCATTGAATTTCCATCCAACCAATCAAAAAATAGCGGAAACGTGCCTTGAGGGTGCACCGAGCTGCATCAAGCAGGTTGGTTGGGTATGAGAGGTGTTATTTCAACTCTTCAATATCACCCTACTCCGCGAACGGTTCGCATCCATCCCTTCAAGAGAAAAAGGAATAACATTTGCCAGCGCGCGCGTCACGGGTCAAGACACACAGGACACTTCTGAAGTTAGCCAAAAGGGGAATTGTTACGGTCGAGGAGTATTACCACACAAATAAGATACTCTTGGCTGATTGGCTGAAGAAAGAAAGCGCCAGCCTTGATTCTGCATGATTCCCTATTAAGAACGCGCGATCAGATGTTATTGACAATGCTAGAAGGCTATTATTCCTAGCGGAAAGATCCAAGGTAGAAGATACGGAAAAACAAGTATAGGAGAATGCTTTTGCGTATTTGTTAGCTTCTCTTTTTTAATCCTTGGAGCGTTTGTTGTTTTTCAAGCCAACTTGTTGGGGGATTTCGGTTCGATTAGCCTCTTTTTGTCTTTTGTGATTTTAGGTCTTTGAGAAAATACTTAATTAAGGGCTATGCTTATTGCTGTGCAGATGGAAGGATAATAAGTGAGTGATGAAATTTCAAAGTTACCCCCTCACATTCAGGAACGCTTATTAAGGCTTCAACAGCTTCAGCAAACGCTTCAATCAGTCTTAGCACAAAAGCAACAAGTGGAAATGGAACAGACAGAAATTGAGCAAACCTTGAATGAGCTACAGAAAACGTCTGACAATACAATTATTTACAAGGCTGTTGGTTCTATCATGGTGAAGGCAGAAAAGACCAACCTGACCACGGAACTGATTGAACGGAAGGAGCTGCTCAACACTCGAGCCGCAGTGTTAGGAAAACAAGAAGAACGCTTACGCAGCCAACTAAAAGAGGTGCAGGCCAAACTTCAGGAGGACCTGACTCCAATTTCGCCACCCTCACCGTAACCTGTTTGGGGGAAAATTGTGGAAGAACTGGTAATACCAGAATTAACCAGTGAACAGATTGAAGCATTATGTTTAGCTGCAGAGAACGCCGCCAGAAGGCATATTTTGTCAAAGATTCCCTCTAAAACTGTGGAAAAACTGGACATAAGCGTTGAGGCTGAAGGTGCAAAGCCGATGACATTAGCGGTTGAAGTAGACATAACTTTGTTGCCCCAAATGAAAAATATTGATACACAAAAACTAGTGAACGAAACTATTAAAGAAACTTTCAAGTTTACTGAAAACTATTTGAGAAAATTAACATGTCATTCGCAGAAATAATAAAGATTTTAGATGAAACAAACGCTAAATTCGTTCTTTTGTTGTGCCACCATAACTCAGACCCTGACGCAATCTCCTCAGCCTATGCCTTTAAGGGTTTATTAAAAAACTTGAGACCAAGTATTATGGTTGAAATCGGAACTGGCCACGGAATCAGTCGCCTTTCAAAACACATTCTCAATTATTTACCAATAGAGGTTAAAACACAGCCTAACGTGGAAAAAGCAAACGCGATAGTACTGCTTGATACGAACACAATTCAACAGTTAAATGGTTTAGCTGAAAAAGTGAAAAATTCAAAGGCGCCAATCATAGTAATCGACCACCATACAGCTCATCCAGAGACGGAACGTGTAGCAAGACTCTGCATAACTAACGAAGAAGCCTCATCAACATGCGAAATTATCTACGACTTCTTTAAACAGATGAATGTGAAACCAAACTTGAATGAGGCTAAAGCGCTTTTTTTGGGCTTAGCATTTGACACGCGCCACTTTGTTCTAGCTAACTCTTCCACGTTCAAAACCATCGCAGAACTCGTTGCTATCGGCGTAAACGCCCAAGAAGCATTAAGTATGCTTTCCTTGCCCATGGACTTTTCTGAGCGCATTGCAAGGGTGAAGGCCTGCAGAAGAGCCAAACTCCTGAGAATTGGAGACTGGATAGTCGCGCTTTCTCACGTTAGTGCCTACCAAGCCTCAGCAGCAAGAGCACTAATTGACTTAGGTGCCCACATGGCCGCCGTGGCGGGACAGAGAAACGATAGTATAGAGATTAGCCTCCGATGCACGCGAGAATTTACGGAGAAAACAGGCGTACACCTAGGCAGAGACATTGCCAAACCTTTAGGCGACCATCTTCGAGGAATGGGCGGGGGCCACTCCACAGCGGCTGGAGTGAACGGCATAGGCGACGTAGAAACTGGACTTAAACGTTGCCTGAGGCTGCTAAAAGAAAAGTTGCCTAATCAATAATAGGTAGCTACTCTTAAATGAGCAAACACCTCGCTTAAACTAGGGCAGGCACAACAGGCATGGCAGCAATCGAAACAAGAAACCTTGTATACACGTATCCTAGCGGAACAAAACCATCAATTAGCGATGTTTCACTAAAAATAGAGAAGGGCGAGTTCGCTCTTGTCACTGGCCCAAGTGGATGCGGAAAAACGACTTTGTGCCGCTGCTTCAACGGGCTAATCCCGCATTTCTATCAAGGCGAACTCAAAGGCGAAATAGTCGTTGCAGGGCTCAACGTGATGGAACACCCAACCTACGAAATGGCAAAACATGTAGGGCTAGTTTTCCAAAACCCTGAAAACCAGCTTTTCGCTCTATCCGTAGAGAAAGACGTAGCCTTCGGACTTGAAAACCTTGGGTTTCCACGGGAGGAAATACGGAAAAGAGTAGATTGGGCGTTAAACCTAACAGGCATATACGACTTGAAAGAAAGAACGCCCCACGAAGTCTCAGGCGGACAGCAACAAAGGGTTGCTATAGCCGCCGTTTTAGCCATGCAGCCTGAAGTAATCGTTCTAGATGAGCCAACCTCTTTCCTCGATCCTCTGAGCGCAAAAAAAATATTCGAAGTAATTTACGAGCTTAATAAAAAGCTTGGAATAACTGTTGTACTTGTCGAGCATAGGCTGGACCTAACAGCCAGATACGCTGACCACATAATCATAATGGACGAAGGAAGAGTCATTATAAACGGCGATCCCCGAGAGATCTTAAGCTCCGAAGAAGCCCGCTTGATCGGAATTGGCATCCCAAAGGCAACATGGCTTTACCACATGCTTAAGAAAGACGGAATTAGGCTAGACAAAACGATCCCATTATCCTCCGACGAGATGGCAACATTACTAATGGAGGCTTTGGAAGTCTGTGATTGAAGTTGAAGGTGTTCACTTCACCTATCCTAACGGCGTAGAGGCATTAAAAGGTGTATCATTAGTAGTCCAAAACGGTGAATTCGCTGCCATAATGGGACAAAATGGCGCTGGAAAAACAACACTAGTCAAACATTTCAATGGACTATTTAAACCGACTAAAGGCAGAGTCCTCGTGGACGGAGTTGAAACAAAAAAAGTCAGCGTGGCAACCCTAGCAAGAAACGTAGGCTTTGTTTTCCAAAACCCTGATCACCAACTTTTCAGCGAAACAGTAGAAGAAGAAGTGGCCTTTGCGCTAAAGAATTTCGGATTTACAGAAAGTATAACGAAAAAACGGGTTACATGGGCTCTAAACCTTCTAGGATTAACCCAGTATAGAAAAACTTCGCCCTTCATGCTGAGTGGCGGAGAAAGAAAACGAGTGGCTTTAGCCTCCGTTATGGCGGCAGACCCAAAAATACTAATATTGGACGAACCGACCATAGGGCAAGATTATCAACAGAAAGAGAAGCTTCGACAGTTTATTCTGCAAATGCAAACTCAGGAAAAAACAGTAATTATCGTCACGCATGATGTGGAATTTGTGGCTGAATGCAACCCGAGAGTTTTGTTAATGCGAGACGGAAAAATTGTAGCTGAGGGCGAAGCACAAAAAATTCTCACAGACCCAGAAGTTCTAATTCAAGCGTCCATTGTTCCACCTCAAATAGCCCAAATTTTCCTACAACTGTCAAGTTTTGGACTTCCAAAAAATATCATTGACATCTACGAAGCCCGGCAAATACTACTTAAAACTTTGGGAGTGAAATACAAATGAGCGTCTTTGACGGCCTTAAATTTAGAAAGGTTCATTCGCCCATTCATGATCTAGACCCAAGAATAAAATTCATTTATGTATGCGCAATTTTTGTAGCTGCAATAATTTTTGGAGAACTCTTACCTTTGATTGGACTTTTCACAATCCAGATTCCATTTGTTCTGTTAGCTGGTGTTAAGCGAGAATGGCTTCGATCGTTGCGGGGAGCCGCTTTTTTAGCTGTTATAATATTCTTGACAAACTTCATTGTTAGATTCATTGGAGCTGGATATTTAATTGTTGCTGGAGACTTAGAGAGCGCAGTGGCTATGACCTTACGTTTTATCGTGCTTGTTGAGTCTTTCTCGGTTTTTTTCTTAACAACCTCGCCAGACCACTTAGGCCTAGCCTTAGAACAGACTCGAGTGCCCTACGAGTTTGCTTTCGCATTCACAACCGCTGTGCGTTTCGTGCCTGTCCTAGCGGAAGAAGCCCAAACCATTATGGATGCCCAAAAAGCAAGAGGATTAGAGTTAGAACGTGGAAACTTTCTAAAAAGAATCAAAAATTACATTCCGATTCTCATACCGTTAATCGTAAGTGCTATTCGTCGAAGCCTCGAACTAGCAGAGGCCATGGAATCCCGCGCATGGGGGGCCACAAAAAACCGCACTAATCTATATGCGCTAAAAATACACCGTGACGATTTTATCTTAATGGCTATAACTGTGGGGATTTTAGTAGCCGCAATTTATGTCCGCTTATATCTAGTCATTCCACCGTTGCATCAACTTTTGGAAGATATGTTCTAAACCACAAGGCTTTTAATTTAGGTACTTGTGTAATGGGTTCTCGGGGTTTGAAAGGGTTGAAATGGCTAAAGGCGGCAGCTGGTGAAATTATCGCCAACATTAAAAGCTCAATTGAAGAGCTTAAGATGGAAGAAGTTGTGCGTCTACTCGAGCTCTTGCTAGGAGCAAAAGACAAAAAGATATTTATAGTTGGCATGGGACGAAGCGGCTTTGTCGCCAGAGCCTTTGCCTTGCGTTTGATGAACTTGGGGTTTAGCGTCTACTTTCTGGGCGAAACAATAACGCCAGCAGCAGAAAAGGGAGATTTGCTAATCGCTATTTCTGGCACAGGAACCACAAAGATTGTCTTAACCGCAAGCACTGCTGCCAAAGACATAGGCGCAACAGTGGTTGCCATCACGTCCTTTCCAGAATCTCCATTGGGTCAGATGGCTGATCATATAGTAACGGTCAAAGGAAGAACAAAGATTGGCTGGCCTATGGAGGAAGATTACTTGGCTAGACAGATTATAGGTGAACGTGAACCCTTAAGTCCTCTTGGAAGCGTTTTTGAAAACAACTGTATGGTCTTCCTTGACAGTCTAGTTGTAGAGCTCATGTATCGATTAGGGCGGACCGAGGCAGATTTAAAGCGCAAACACGCAACAATAGAGTAGAAATGGAGTGTGCAGGCTATCCGCGCTAAATGGAAAAAGAAAAGAATGCGCCGACAGAAGAAGAAACGGCAGAAAAGGCGAGAAAGATACAAGTGAACCCAATTTTTAGACCTATTTGAATTTTTGTATCAGTTTACCGTCTTCGAGAATAACCTTTCATTACATAAATCAAAAGCTGGCTTGGTTGTGTTTTTGAGGCAAATTGGCGGAGAATTAGAGCGCGCGCTACTTGCTTTCTAAAAATAAAGAGTTTAGGGCTTGGGGATTCGGAGTTAAAATCAACATTTATTGTTCTCAGTCATGTTTTTTAGTCGGAAAACTCATATTCCAAGTACAATCCAAATAAAAAAATGTAGTGTTCCGGTGAACTGAGTGGCAAATCGAAAACACCTATTTATTCGCTGGACAACATTAAAGGGGATAACAACAATAATTCTGTTTCTAATAGTAGCGGCATTAGCTGAATATCTAATTGTTCTTTATGCGATAAGCTTGGGTGTTAAAGACGAAGCACTATTACAATGGAGCTTTAATTTTCCAAGAACCGAATTGACCTTCGCATTTACAATAAGTCCGCTATTTCATTTAATCCCATTAGCTGTTATAATTTCACTCTTGCTTAGCTGGTCATGTCTAACGAAATACGCCGCCGTAAGGCCGATTAGGGCGCAAAAAGGCAAAACTGAAACTGCCAGTAAACATGGCCAAAGGCAGAAGTTTGAGACCTTAAACAAATTTTTTGGCAAGATAAAATCTGGGCTATTAAAAGTTAAAGGCATAGCATTCTTATGGCAGAAAGTACATTTCGCGAGAGTCGCAATAAAAAGTGCCATGGCCGTGCTACTGATTTTTTTGATATTTGCGATGGTAGCTTCTCTCTTAGCTTACCCGAAGCTGATTTACCAAGCGATGAGTGAGGCCTACAAAAATAACCCAGCCCTGCTCAATTTTGTCACGAATACATTGCGATTTTTTGCACCACTAGGTGGGTTCTTCTCAGGTCTAGATGCAGAACTGCGCGCAGCCGCGCCAGTCATTAGAGATTTTGTTCTGACCCTAAGTTCTTTGACTAAGCCTCTAGTCGATCTAGACAATACCGGTAAATATTTGGTTTTTCAAAATGTTGCTGCTTGGGTTTCTGCTTTAGCAACCTTGTGTTATGGAGAATACAGACGAGGAGGTTACAGATACAAGAAATAGGGAGTAAAATCCTGAAGGGAAAATTAGTGGCAAGTCACCCTCGTTTCGGCTCAGCTGGAGTTTCTTCGGTTCTTAAGAATATCCGACCAAGTCTGATGCTGTTCCCATGCTTTTCGGGAAAGCGCTACTTGAGGCTTTTGAATATTAAGCTGTAGCGCGCGCTCATACATCTCAATAGGATCTTCACTCAATTCTTCCCTTTGAAGCCCAGCTGAACTTCTTTCTTAATGTTTTAGGGTAGAATTTCTCCAAAGAGAAATCTACCGCTTTAGCCCATCGCACGAAAACTGCTGGGTCAATGTAAGATTTGAGAGAAGTACCTAGATTGTATTCCTTAGTGAGTTTCGTTAGCTCTACGTCAAGCTTAGTTTTCTCAATCCTAGCAAGAATAGAATCCATCTTCTTTCCCTGTTTCCTCTTCTCTTCCAGTTTGAGCTCAAGCTCGTTAAACTTGGCCATTTTTTTGGCCAATTTCTCATCAAAGTTTGAAGGAATTTTTCTTTTGTGGTTGGCCACTTCGGCTCCTCGCAAATTAGCCACCCTCGCGTGAAAATTCTTCACGTGCTCAGAATCTGCTTTCTTAACTTTACAGTTTTCCAGGTATTCTTTGACGGTTGTTGTACATCTCCAAGTTCGGAAGACTTTTGCGGTCAATCCGGACATTTTTTCTGAAAGAAACTTGGATACCTTTCTAGAGTTTGTTCCTTCAAAGAGGTATTCTTCGCATGTTTTTGAGTAATGTCCAATGTTCCGGATCACGATCGGCGAGGCCTCTACACTTTTGGTCCAACGTACAGAGTCTTTTCCCAAAAAATCAAAATGCAGGACATTATCTTCTGTTCCAATGTGTTCTGGCCTTAAAGTTATGGCTCCAACAGTGTCGGCTTCGCCTGGGTCCTTTTCGTCTCCAACTCGCATGTTTAATTTAAGGATAAGCCAGCAAACAGTAGCGAGTTTTCTTCTCTCATCATCCTCAGAATCTAAATTTTGCATAATGTGGTCTTCAATCTTTGGAATAAATCGGCCCAGCTTTTCTGCCTTCTTGAACTTCTCCTTTTCTCGGTTCTGTTTGAAAAAGGCAGAATCCGAGAACCAAACGTATTTGATTTTTCCAGAGATCGTGTCCTCCCATTTGGCTATGTACATTTTATCTGGTTCCCAAACAACGCTCTTCCAGTCACCGGCAGGCTTTGGACTATCTGGAGAAAGATTCAAGATTATATCCTCTTCTTTCGGCCCTTCCTTCCATTTTCCTCTTTTTGGGTGATTTCCTCTTCCGGCAAAGATGCAAGAAGGTTCAGCTGTCCAATTGGCTATCTCTATCTTTTTTCCATCAACAATTGCGTAGCCAAATTTTTCTCTTTGCGCTTCCCGTCGAGCTTTTCGCTGTTCAGCCAGCTGTTTCTTTTCAATTTTAGTTAAATTCAATTTTTTGAATCTTTCCTGCGATAAATATTCAGAGATTTCGGAGAAATCAATCTCCATAGGGTCGACAAGTTTTTCCACGTTTGATCCGCTGGAATAGTCACTATCCACTTTCTTGATGTATTCGGAGGAGAAAGCTTCTAAAAGGTCTAAGGAGGGATTTTCCAGTCTAAGCTGTTCCAAAAAGTCATGCATAAAATTCCTGTAGAAAACTTCATCTGGAGAAGTCGTTGGCGACTGCAGTTTCTTCACCCAAGCCACAGCCATCTGTTCGCTCTTCGGGTTTAGTTTTACAGGGTGTCCTCGAATCTTTATGTTGAACCCTATGTAATCGTAGAGGGGAACATATATTCCGTTATTTCTGAGACTTTTCAGCGTATGTTTCATCCAATATGCCTCCATTCAGCGGTTCCATTATAGGCGATGAACCAATTTTTCCACTTTTGCATTTCTCCAAATCCGTGAGCAGCATTTCATTTTTGCTTGTTACATAAAGCTTCTTTTTTCACTCTTTTTCTTGCTTAAAAACTTTCACTGTCAAATTCTTTGATCGGTTACAAGTTTACGCCGAAGCTTCCTGCGACTCTAGCTCCTTGAAGTTTTTTGTGTAGGCGCTCCACGATTTCTCGGTCAACGTATCCCTTATGGGGACGAAAGCCTCCTGAAAATCTTCCAGGAATATGCAGAAGTTCATGAATCAAGGTTTTCTCTTTTTCGTTTGCAGGCAGTTTGTCGTAGCTTTCAGAAACGACTTCGATTATATATGAGGGCGGGCGGTTGAGAACTTCTTGCCAGATTTTGCCTAAACCGTGGATGCGGGCAATTGTGCGTTTAGATTTGGATCCCTTGCTTCTAACGCAAAACACAAATTGTGGTACAACGTGATAAAAATCTAGACCCGCGATGATTTCGTCAACGCTTTTTTTAACGTCAGAAGCTCCGATATATTTCATTGGCATAATTTCATCCTTCACGTTTCGCATTTAATTTACATCTTTTGATACAAAGATTAAAAGCCTCTTCTGTCTTTCTTTTAAAGTCTATGAGCAGATTAGGGTGAGCCGAATGTCTAGATTGACGGGTTATAAGCGCATCTTGCTTTTCGGTGTACCATTTCAAGCTTTCACCCGAGACATTTGGCTAATCTGTCTCTCTAATGTTATAGGAGCATTTGGTGAAGGTCTCTACTTTTGGATTTTCCCTCTTTATATTAGGTCGTTGCAAGCGGATTACTTGCAGGTTGGCATCGTCTTTTCTTTTTTATACGGCGCTTCAACTCTATCGCCTTTTGTAGGTGGAATCTTGGCTGACCGTTTTGATCGTAAGAAAATTTCGATCATCGCTTGGACTCCTTGGGTTTTGGCCCCATTGATTTATTCTTTTGCCGAAAACTGGCTTCAACTGATTCCAGGTGCAATATGCTGGGGAATATCAATGATTGGCCTCCCGGCCATCAACGCATACGTTATCACATCGACAACTGACAAGGAAAAATTGGCATCTGTTTTCTCATTCGTTTGGTCAACCTACTCATTTAGCTACATTTTCGCTCCAGCAGCGGGGAGTTACTTAGCAACTATTATTGGAATGCGTTGGGTTCTTAGGCTTTCAACTTTGTTGTCTGCCACGGCCACAATGGTTTTCTTTTTTCTTCACAGTCAATATCCACCGAAAAACACTGCAGAAAGGCACATCGAAACGGCGTCTTCTGTAGAAGAAAAACGGCTCTTTCGCAAAATTTTCGTTTGGTCAGCTTTCCTTATGATAGCAACGTTCTTCATGAGCATCGCTCGACCTTATGTGCCGACTTTTTTGGCTGAAGAAGTGGGACTTAACGAAGTCTACGTGGGCTTGTTCGGTTCAATATATTTTGCAGGCGCAACTTTCCTAGGCATCGCCATGGGGCATTTGGGTGACAAGTGGAAAGAATCTGGCGCCCTAAGCGTATGCTTGTTACTCTACATTGGGTCGATTGTACCACTGCTTTTCCTCCGCGAACCTTTCTTACTAATGCCTGTTGCATTTCTTTTCGGTGGTTCAGCAGCTATGCCTGCTCTCATCAACTCTATTGTAGGCAAAATCGCGCCTGAAAACAAGTTGGGTCTTTGGATTTCTATTCCTCAAACCTTAAGCTGGTTGCCTTCTTTCGCAGCGCCCTACTTAGGAGGTTATCTTTACACTCAATCGTTTTACTATGCGTTCATTGCTTCAGTCAGCGTTTTACCTTTTCTGATCTTGTTTGTTCTCTTTAGGTTGAAGGAATGAACATTCTAGCAAGGGTATCCAAGACAATTTGAATTCTAATTGGAGCGTCCTCTTCAGTTCCGCCAAGAAGGTCGTAAGAGCGCGCGCGCTAGATGATGCAGGGCGCATTGACTTTGCGTATCAGCGAGAAGAATGGTAAGGATAAGCCTAAGATCGTGTATGAAGTGGGTAAAAAGGACAAGTTGGTGAGGGGCTATCTTGAAATCTATGAAACTTTCAAAAATTACTGATCGTCGTCGTTTTTTCGTCGTCGTCTTGTTTTTCTTTTGAGGTTTTTTCACACGCCAATGTCCCGATAGTTTAATATTTGAACTACACATAACTAAAAACGAGTGATTTAAATGCCGAAGTTTTTGGCAGTCCACCCACTACCAACTCCTGTAACACTCGCAGAAGCCACCCCTGCCGGTAAGGCGGCGAAAGCAAACTCTACGGTTGACGCCTATTGGGTAGGTGCTTGGGCTCAATGTAACGAAGAGGGCAAGATAGTTAAGATACTTTGCGAATGGAACGCCACAAACGCCGAGGAAGTCCGCAAAGTACTAGCAAAAGTTCCAATACCCCTTGAAGGCGTCTATCCGATGATGAAAGTAGACTCAGAAGATTTTAGGTAGTAGAATGAAACGATTCATCAATTTCCCTCTTTTTTATGAACCACATACGAATACTGTTAAACTACGTGTCGCGCGCGCTTAGAAGTTCTCTGCAATATTACGAGGGCTGCAAATTCTGACCTATGGATCTTACATCCAGATTCAAAGACTGTTGTACTGTCCAACACTCGCAACACGGACAGCTACAACTGAAAAATTTGTCTAACCGCCTGAATTTAAGAAAGTATTAAATAACCGTACCCAAACGAACTTTCCCGTAGGAACTGCCAACCATAGTCCTTGTCGGGTTGACCTAAAGCTTGAGCAGCCTTCGTCGTGTCATCGCAAATTTTGGCTTCTTCCTACAAATTACAGGGCTATTTCTGATCCTGCCAATTGTAATCGGTCTCCAAAACGGCGAACTCCAAGCAGTAAGCAGCCTAATCGCTACATGCTTTCTATCATTTGCGGTAGGTTTCGCCTTTAACTCCTTCTGCGAACGCAAAGGTCTAGACAACCGAACAAGTCTCTGGCTCATGCTTACTACGTTTACCATTCTACCGGCCATACTCATGATACCGTTCATTTGGAACAACATATTCAACAGTGGAAACCCATTTGACTTGGTCACAAACGCATACTTCGAAACCGTCAGCGGATTCACCACAACTGGCTTCACCTTCGTAGCCAACTCAGCATCTCTACCTGTGTCAATCCTATTTTACCGAAGCCTTGTCGAATTCATCGGCGGCATAGGCTTCGTGTACATCATCGCCGCGTTCCTCTACCCGAACGACAGCCTAGGAGAATATGCAGAAACCTTCGGCGTCGACAAGCTTAATCCCAACCTCAAAAAGGTCTTCGTCTCAATCATGCTAATCTACACAGCGTTCGTCGCCATCTTCACAGCCATCTACTACTTCATCTACAACCCCAATCTGATAATCGCCTCCTGCACCGCCATCGACGTCCTAACAGGCGGCTACCAACCCAACCTCACTGGAGGTATAGGGCTATTCCAAATCAGCACCCTCGTCCTCATGCTCCTCGGCTCACTCAACTTCCAATTCCACTACAACCTCTTCCGCCTAAAACTGCGCAACCTTCTGACGCTAGAAATCAAACTATACCTCGAAATACTCCTTGCCTCAGGATTAATAGTTAGCATCTTAGCATGGGTAAACCCCTTCGAATCACTATTCAACGTCGTAAGCATGGCATCATCAACAGGCATCGAATCTTTCACTATGGGCAACACAACAATTCCCGCCAAAATCTTCCTAATCCTCGTAGGCTTAGCAGGCGGCTGCACCTTCAGCATGGCAGGCGGAATCAGAATGGAGCGCATACGCACAGTCATTAACGCCATACGGAGAAAGGGCGAACAGCCAACCCGCGAAGATCTGTTAGCAGTCTTAAGCATTATGATCGGTTTCTTCGTCACCCTAATCATCTTAAGCATAATTTTCATGACCATCGGCGTCAGCTTCCTCGACTCAGTATTCGAGGTAGGCTCAGCTCTGACAACCAACGGCATCAGCATGGGAGCAACAGTAGTTACCATGCCAATCGGCTACAAATGGCTCATGACCTTCGCAATGGTAATCGGCAGAGTAGAGATAGTTAGCATATCCGCCGCAATAGTCGGTCGACCAATGGCG